>PDWJ01001166.1_pt1 | contig 91359 bp, 73 predicted proteins | sample 1430881 | NCBI WGS metagenome assembly PDWJ01 (sample SAMN01162460, study PRJNA174530) | Oral metagenome, whole genome shotgun sequencing project. | biome: Marine environment; feature: Marine mammal; material: Swab sample of the gingival sulcus; isolation source: swab sample of gingival sulcus...
TTTGCACAGTCTTCTTACCAGGCAATTGCTGGAAAACTACCTGACACGTTGCAGTCATGCAAGCAGATCCCAATTACTTTTTACAACTCACGACATGTTATTGATGGATCAGAAATTATTGAGAAGGGACGAGATGTGGGTCGTGGAGCGAGATCAGCATGGGAGATCGGAACTTATTGGTTTAAGTGAGTATAAAGAGATCAGGAACGATAAGGACATCCGTAAAAGTTATTTACAAGGGCGACTCGGTGGCGTTCCAAGAATATTAATGGTCGACTCAGCCGCTCCATCTGAATATGTGGTACAACAATGACGGGGAAGAGGCGAAGAGGCTTTATAAGAAAAAAGCCCTTAAGAGATTATCGGAAATTGTTCATTATTGCCACAGAAGGTGCGGAGACAGAACCGGCTTATTTTGCAATGTTCCAAAGTCAAAGTGCTACGGTACGTGTGAAATTGCTTGACAGTCGGCATAAGAGTTCACCGAAACAGGTCTTTGCTAGAGCCAGGGAGTATATCATCAAACAGGGACTACGGAAGGGAGATTCTGTCTGGCTGGTGCTGGATCGAGATAATTGGACTGTTAAGCAGTTACATGCCGTCTTTCTCTGGTGTCAAGAAAGTCTATTTCATCTGGCTGTCAGCAATCCTTGTTTTGAATTATGGTTACTTTTTCACTTTCAAAATGGCAGCAGTGTTACCTCTGCCAGGAATTGCAGGGAAAAACTGTTGCGTGAGTTACCAAATTTTGAAAAAGGCCATGTCGAGATAAAAAAACTGGAGCCTTTGGTTCCTATAGCAATTAAACATGCAGAACAGAAGGATAATCCCCCCTGTTTCGATTGGCCACGAAGCATTGGCTCAACTGTGTATAGATTGGTAAAGGAATTACAATGAATTCCGCGAGGTTTTGGCTGAGCTGAAGGGCCGGGATATTGATCAATATGAGAAGAGTGGGCAAGAAAGAAGGGCCTCACGAGAAAAGAGGATTCGCCGGGTGAAATGATTCCATACACTTCGGATGCAGCCACCGATCAGAGCTCACAATAATCGGTCATTGTTAAATTTTTACAGGGAAATCGCCAGGTACGGCCATCTTCTGCAAGCAGCTTGTCTGCCTTGTGCGGCCCCCAGGTCCCCGCAGCATATCCATAAAGACTTGCCTGGCTGCTCTCTTTATAGGCAAGAATTGGCTGGACAAATTCCCAGCAGGCCTGGACGGCGTCTGTCCTGGCAAAGAGGGTGGCGTCTCCCTTGACAGCATCAAGCAAAAGCCGTTCATAGGCGGACAGTATCATCGTTTTGCTTAAATCTTTGTAGTGAAAATCCATGCCCACCTCGGTGGCCTTGAATCCTGTGCCGGGTTCTTTTAAGGCAAAAGTAATAAGGATGCCTTCATCGGGCTGGATGCGAATGATTATTTTATTCTCCGGAGCGGTTTGCACAAAAGCTGGATGCGGTGTTTTTCTGAGGTAGAGCACAACTTCTGTTACTTTTGTGGGCAGCCTCTTTCCTGTACGCAGATAAAAGGGGACTCCCTGCCAGCGCCAGTTTTCGATAAACATCTTCAGGGCTGCATAGGTCTCTGTCCGGGAGTCTGGTGCCACTCCCCTTTCCTCACGGTATGCCGGGAGGTGATTCCCGCGAAAGGTGGCTCCTGTGTACTGGCCGAGAACAAGATCATGCTGCAGGTTCTCCTGGGCAAGGGGGCGAAAGCACTGCATAACCTTGACAGCTTCATCCCGCATACTGTGGGCATCTATTTTTGCCGGCGGTTCCATGGCCACCAGGGCCAGGACCTGTAACAAGTGATTCTGCAGCATATCCCGCACTGCTCCGGCGTTGTCATAATAGCCGCCTCTCTCTTCCACCCCGAGAAATTCAGCGGAAGTAATTTCCACATGATCAATAAAGTTGCGGTTCCAGAGCGGCTCGAACATGGCGTTGGAAAAACGAAGAACCAGCATGTTCTGAACCGTCTCCTTGCCCAGATAATGATCAATACGATAGATCTGCTGCTCACTGAAACAGGAATGGAGTGTTTTATCCAGAGCAAAGGCGGATTGCAGATCATAGCCAAAGGGTTTTTCCACAACAAGACGCTTCCAGCCGCCAGCATCCTGATTCATTCCGGTGCCTGCCAGTTTTTCCGTAATTATCCCGTAGAGCTGGGGCGGGGTTGCCAGGTAATACAGTATATTGTTTCCAGTCTGGTGCTTCGCGGACAGTTCTGCCAGACGTTTTTTAAGCTGTTTAAAATCCTGTTGTGTATCTGGAAAGGTTTTCTGATAATACAGGTGACTGGCAAAATCATTCATCCTGGAGGATTCTCCCTCATCCAGGGCCATGATGAGGTGCTGTCGAAAACTTTCTTCACTCAAGTCGCTGCGGCCTGTGCCGACAATGGCAAAATCTTTTGGCAGGGACCCGCTTGCAAAAAGATGATAAAAGGCGGGGATGAGTTTTCTTTGCGCAAGGTCACCGGATGCGCCGAAGATAAGAATTATCGCATTTTCCATGAAGAATTTCCTTGTAACTGATCACGGCCACTTCATCTTTGTCCGATCACCATTGCCCGCATACTCTTGTACACGGAGTCTCGCTTCGTTCGCTTCCAGAAGAAGGCTTGTCAACATATGTTCGACGTGGCGAACCATTTTCCTCGCACATCCCGTAGCGTCATGCTTCCATTCCCACTCATTTATGGGCACAGCCATATGCCCGGTGCATTGTATTGTCCGCCGTGGAAGCCGCCGGAGATATATGTCCATGCTTTCTGCATCAGGGGGCGCTCCCAGGTTTTTCGATCTCGTAGCGTTTGAGTATTCTCTGCAGCGCTGCCCGGGTTAATCCAGATATCCTCGCTGCCCGGGAAATATTTCCGGCTGTCGATTCAAGGATGTCCAGTACGTAGCGCTCTGTAAATGCCTGCAGCAACTCTTCCTTGGCCTGCTTGTACGGTTTCACTTCAGAAGAGGCGATTGGCCCGGAATATTCTGAATCACTGCAAAAAGGAATGAGGGACTCCGGATGAATACATTCCTCGTCGCAGAACATGGCGGCGCGCCGGACCGTGTTCTGCAATTGACGGGCATTGCCTGGCCACTGCCTCCCTGCCAGCAGGGCCAGTGATTCAGCTGCAAAGAATTTTGGCTCACAATGCAGCTCCAGGCAGGCCCTTTTGAGGAAATGATCGGCTATCAGGGGGATATCTTCAGTAATATCCTGAAGGGACGGTGTATTGATGGTCACCACATTCAGACGATAAAATAAATCTTCGCGAAAGCTGTTCTCCCTGATTTTTTTCTGCAGATCCTGGTTGGTCGAACCTATAATGCGCACGTCAAGGGAGCGCACGTCTCCTGAACCCAGCTTTTTGACTTCCTTTTCCTGTAATACGCGCAGCAGTTTGGTTTGTACTGAAATCGGGATATCTCCGATCTCATCCAGGCAAATAGTGCCTGTTTCCGCCTGCCCGAAGAGGCCGTCATATTCTTTTTCAGCACCGGTAAAGGCTCCCCTGCTATGACCAAACAATTCCGATTCCAGCAACTGCTCAGGTATTGCGGGACAGTTGACCATTACAAAGGGCTTGTCACGACGTTCACTCAGTCGATGCAGCAGGCGGGCAGCAATCTCCTTGCCCGTGCCCGACGGCCCCTGAACAAGCACCGTATACTCTGTTTTGGCCACGATTTCAATGGACCTGATCAGGTGCTTCATGGGTAAGGAATCGCCTATAAACATGGGCTGATCTTCAGAGCCTTTCAACCGGGAAAGCAGATTCCGGTTCTCCCGTTTTAACCTGTTTCTCTCCAGGCCCCGGTTAAGCAGGCATGCCAGGTTGTCCAGATCTAAAGGTTTGGCGACAAAATCCCAGGCTCCCTGATGCATGGCCGCAACCGCGAGTTCGATACTGGCAAAAGCCGTCATCATAATCACCGTGGTGTCGGGATCGCTGGCATGGATACGTCGCATTACCTCCAATCCCCCTAACCGGCCCATTCTGATATCCAGGAGCACCAGATCTGGCGGTGTGTCAGCGATGATATCCAGTGCCTCTTCGCCACTTGCCGCCTTGAGGAAGTTTATGGTCGGCATCCTTCCGGACAGGGATCTGCTCAAGCCCTGGAGCAGGTCGATCTCGTCATCGACGATAAGAATAGTTTCAGGTGAAGTGCTGTTGATGCGCATTAATTTCTGGACAGTGGTAAAGTAAAGGTGAAAACCGTTTTTCCCGGTTTGCTGCTGACCTGAATATCTCCCCCATGATCCCGGACGATGGCGTAACTGACTGAGAGGCCAAGTCCGGTACCCTCTCCCTGCTCTTTGGTGGTAAAAAACGGATCAAATATTCTTCCTGTAATTGCCGGGTCAATGCCCGGGCCGTCATCTGTTACGGAAATGACAGCCATGTCTCCGTCTCCGTTCAGGGAGAAGTGAATCCGGCCGTCATATTCGATCGACTGAGCAGCGTTGATTAAAAGGTTGAGTATAACCTGCTGCATCTTGTCGGCGTCAACGGTGCAAATCACCTTTTCAGGGCTGGACTGCACTGTTATGGAGATACGTTGTTTTGTGAACTGAGGGCTGACCATTGCTGTTATCCGCGTGATTTCCTCGCTGATGTTTACAGGGGTACGGACTGTCCCCCTCTCGCTGGTACGAGTAAAGTGAAGCAGGTCAGAGATGATCTTTTGACAGTGCCTGGCATGTCGTTCTATCACCTCGATATCCGTAAGTAATTCAGGGAGTTGGGGAAACGAGTTTTTTATGATGTCCGTATGGCACTGAATGACCCAGAGCGGATTATTGATTTCATGGGCCACCCCTGCCGCCAACTGACCTGTGGCCGCCAGTTTTTCTGTCCGGCGCATCTTTTGCTCCACCAGCTTCAATTCTGTGATGTCCCTGGCCAGGCAGATTACGGCAGAGACTTGTTCGTCAGAATCGAGTACTGGATAAAAGAGGACATCGAAATAACAGCCTTCTCCATCCATGATGGTTTCCTGACGAGGCTGTGGCCGCGTCAGGTCTACATCAACAGTTGCCCTGCCGATGAGACAATCTGTCTGTCGGCGTAACTCCTCAAGGGAAAGATCTGTCACCTGGGCCTCAACAAGGTTGTTTTTCCTGAGAAATGCCTCGTTGGCCATCTTGAGGCGGCCAGATGTATCCAGGAGCACCAGCGGGTCGCTGATGCCGAGAAACATGGTGCGGAGCAGTTCTTCAGAATGGCGCAACGCGCTGGTGCTTTGAATACTGTTCACGGCAATACCTGTCTGGTTGCCCAGAGATATGAATAGATCCTGCATTTGTTCATCAAGCCTGTCTTTCTGCAGGCCGGACAAGAGAAAAAAACCGTGAATTTTGTTGCGGCAACAGAGGGGAATCAATACTGATTCATCAGGAACTTCAAGAAAACGCAGGCAGTCTCCCCCTTGCAGGCATACCCCCCTGGCGCATTTTGCGTTTTTATTCACATCAAGAACTGCTGGAGGGTGGGCTATATTCTGCCAGCAGCAAAGGACGAATGTTGTCTCCTGAAGCAGGTAAATGGCTCCTCCTTCAGCATCAATTACCTGGAGTGTCTTCATCAGCACCTCGCTCAATATTTCCCGCAGCGGGCTGATGCCGGCGGTAAGTTCCGCAATGCCAGTGAGCAGGCGGAGCTCCCGGTTACGCCGAACCATTTGATTTCTGATCCGGTTGCGCGAAAGTTGCAGTGCTTCGGTTCGTTGCGCTACCTTATACTCAAGATGAGCGGCATGTTCTTCCAGCTCGATCTTGCTGTCCAGGATATGTTCTGCCAGCAGCCTGATTCCTTGCGAAAGTTCCCCCATTTCATCTCTGGAGTTTACCTGCTCATAGAGCCGGGTTCCCTTTGCGTCAGGGACGGTTTCACGGAAAAATTCCAGCAGACTCCGCAGCTTTACCACGACCAGACTGCTGAAAAACTGACGGATGAACAAGAAGAGTAAAAGACCGCCGGCAAGAATGCCGATAAAGAACTTGAAAAGAGCGTTCCGTATACCGGCGAGGTCTGATTCGATGGGAATGGACAGAGAGACAACGCCGCTGATCTCTCCCGCTGTATGGAAAAAACCGCCTGTATTGCCATAGCGGCTGACAATATCTGTTGGCGCATCTTCGGGCTTGCCGTGACAGTTCAGGCATGATCGGGAAAAGCGAACCGGCTCAAAGCGTATAAAGTGCTTTACTCCCTGTCTGCTAACGACACCGGACCAGGTTTTCTGCTCCGGATTGTTTTGAAAATAGTCAATCATCTCCTGTTCAAGCTCTCCAGGGGAAAACTGCGGATTTCTGGCATTCAGGGCCACTCTGCGATAATCGAATTCCGGAACCTGCTCCTGCAGGGTCTGCATGATCACCCTGGTAATGTAGGAGGAGGACATGGCTTCGAGGATAAACGTGCCGTCTGGCAAGGCTGCGTACATCCTGGGCCGGAGAACTTCTCTGATGTAGCCCCTGGTCGCCTGGATGGTGCTCATGACGAGATCGGTCTGCCTTAAAGCCTCACGTTCGAGCATGTTTCGTTGCAGGGAATACACGGACACCACCCCTATCAGACAGAAAGCGAACACAATTACTGCCAGCCCTATCTGAAACCTGCTTTGCAGGTCACTGTTTTTACCTATAAAGAAACCGGGCAACTTTTGTGGCATACATTCCCTCTGTTTTTTTTGAGGAGAAGGTGTATACATCTATATACAGCCAGGGCGTCAAGATGTAAACTCTAATATGCACTTTGGCACCAGGGGTGTGGCGGGGCAAAAAGAGCGACAAAAAAAAACATTATATCCAGGCAGTTACCCTTCTGCTATATTTTTGTTAACTGGTTTAATATTTGCATCAAATGCCCAGTAAAAATAATTATTCACAGGGTCTGTACATCCTGGTTTTACTTGCCTTAAGCCTGTAATGGCTTTCATCTCGCCCAGATCAGGGCAAGCGCGACTGGCAGCTATAGCTTCTCTATGCGGCCAGTTGTGATCGCCAGCAGGCGGGTGAGCCGGGAGCTGTTACAACGTACCTGATCACAGGCACCTCATCCTTGCACGAGTACTCTTTCCCGCATACTCTTGGATACGGAGTCTCCCTTCGCTTGCTTACCTGCGGGGAAGAGTGCCTGCACAAATCTGCTGCCCCCGTGACCAGTTACACGTCAGAAGCAGAGAATAACGCTTAAGGTACAGGCCCCGTGATTGGTTACGTTACAACAGCGCTATCAGCGCCAAGACTCAAATCACCTGGAGGACCAAAATGTCTGAAAAAAAAATGACAGAGGCAGAAATCAAGAAAGCCGCCGAGACAGGTACGATATCGGCTGATATGGACACAACAAGTGTTCTTGAAGGCGCGGAACCATGGGAGCCGATTGAAACAAAACTGTGCCTTTACTCCTTTGTTGCTGCTGGACTCGCCTTAATCATTGGCCTTATACTGGTTCCCACATCCATCCTTCATTGACGGGAGGATGTCATGTTTTTTGGAAGACGCCGTACAAAGCGGCAAGTTTCGATCATTGAAATGACCATTGACCATGATGGGCAGAACTGGATTCTTTATGACCAGAACATCAGGATCGCGGCAAAAAAACTGGAAGAAATGGACAGAAAACTGGAAACGGCCATGAAATCACGCTGGGAACGCGAAGGGAGGCTGCATGTCCTCATGCGAACGGACAACACTATTATACCTGAATGGATGCGGCCATTTATGAACCATTATTTCAATCGCCAGCTCGAACTTCCACTGCAATATTAAAAAAGGAACAAGTTATGACAAAGCAACATAAAGCCTGGTATTCAGGCATGGCTTCAACAGAAGACTGGTGGGCAGTCTGGTTGGGTTTAACTTTTTTTATCCTCGGCCTGCTGACTATTTTTGGAATAGATTTAGTGGGCTGGATCGCCTACCCCAAACAATGGATTTTGAATATGCCGGAAGGGGCTGGCGGTAAAATAGGCACCCCAGGCAAGGCGTTTTACGCACTGGGCGGTAAATACAGCAATACTGCTAAAGACTTCTATAAAGCACTCGGTCCCATCGGCTCAATTCTCGTTACCTATATCGTGTTCACTGTCGTTACAACCATAGGCGCCTATTTCCAGAAATGGGATGTCAAAAAATTTGTGTCGGGCTGGACCATTATCTTCTTCTTGACCTACCTGGTCTGGTTTATCGGCCACCATGCCTTTTTTGCTGCCTCAACAGTGGACTTGAAAAAAAGCGGTCTGGACATGTTTACCCTTTCTCTGGGTGGCGGCGCTTCTTTTATTCTTGCCCTGCTGGTTGGCTTGATTATAGGCAACTTTTTTAAGCCATTGGCCCGTTTTCTCAGTACTGCGGCCAAACCAGAATGGTATATCAAGACAGCCATCGTCTTTCTTGGAGTAAAGGTCGGCTATCTGCCTATCAAGGCGGTGCTGACAGGCTCCAAGGTGGCAGGAGGAGCAAGCGGGGAAATTGGGCAGCAGATGGCTCATTTTACCTTTGAACTCTTTGTTGCAGGTGCAGCGGCCACCATAGTCGCCTATCTGATATTCTGGCCTGGCGTCTACGTGATTTCCCGCAAACTCTTCAGCCTCCCCCGGAAAACTGCGGCTGTCCTTGCTTCTGCGATTTCCATCTGTGGTGTATCCGCTGCGGTCGCCACGGGCGGCGCGGTGCGGGCGCGTCCTGTTGTTTCCATTATGGTTTCAGCACTGGTCGTTGTCTATGCCGTCATTGAACTGGTGATCCTTCCCGGGGTATTTACTCATGTATGGCCGGGAACGGGTGACCCTATTGTGGCAGGTTCAGCCATGGGTATGGCGGTCAAGACCGATGGCGCCGATGCTGCGGCAGGTGAGCTGCTTGACGAATTCATGAGAACCAAAGTGGAAAAGGAAAGTGGGGGTAAAACCGTCTGGATGGAAGGTGTCATTACTACCAGTGCGGTTATGACCAAAATCTGGATCGATATGTTCATCGGTCTCTGGGCCTTTATCCTGGCCATGGTCTGGGTCTACAAGATTGAGCGGCACGAAGGTGACCGGGTACCCTTTTCAGAGGTCTGGTTCAGGTTTCCAAAATTCGTCCTGGGCTACTTCATTGCCTGGTTTGTTTACCTGGGAATCTTTTTTGGTCCCGGTAACAGCGGCGCCTCTCCTGAAGGTCTTGCCGTGCTCAAATCAGCAAAGGCTGGTGCTGTTGCCGTGGAAAAAGGAATGCGAAAGCTGTTTTTTATGCTGACCTTTATGAGCCTTGGCATTATTACCGACTTCAAGAAACTTGCTGAAGCACAGTTTGGCAAGATGGTCTGGGTATACTTTATCGCCCTGACGTTCTTTATCATTCCGGTTGCCGTCATTGTGGCCTTCCTGTTCCACTCTGGAATGGAGATTCCTAATATGGCAGGCCTTAGTAATATGTAGCCAATCAGCTCTTACGGAGTCTTTGTCACGCCTTATCTTCGTCCTGCAAACACGCCCGGTCAGTTGACCGGGCGTCAGCCTTTTATTTTTTTTATGAGTAACTGCTCCCAGCTCACCCATCTTCGGGCGATCACGACCTGCCGCATAGAGGGGCTATAGCTGCCAATCGTGCTTGCCCAAATCCGGGCGGCCTGAAAGCAGTTACAGACGTAAAGCAAGTGAAACCAGGGTGATACATGCCCGGTGAATAATTACCTTTATGAATACACAATTCCCGGCTCTGCTCTATTTCCTGATAGGGTTAGCTCTTGCCCATATGTTTTATGAACGGCGAAAACTGCTCAAGAACTTGAAGCTGGCTGATTTTGGTGAAATGGACGAAGAACATTTCAGCGAGCTGAAACTCCATCTTAAAACTGCTTACGAGCGCATGCTCTACACGGGTGTCGCTTTTTTTCCTCTGGCCTATACTTTCTATGTCAACGGGGCCATGGTAAGCAAAATATTTTTCCTGATTCTTATCCTGTTGCTGTTCGTTTCCAATTTTGGACCAAGAAACAAGGTGATGCGCCTGCTTGAACAACACAGCCTCTCTGTTGCCGACCTGAAGAAAAAAGGCGTCCGGCTCTAGCGTCCTGTCAACGCTGCTCTGTCGTATCCTGCTTGTCTTTTTCAGGTGTTTGGCAGTACCTGGCACGGGGCAGGCAACGTACGTCAAAGCCGCCAGTACCTGCAGCCAACCTGTTCTGTTTCGGCAGGGTCAAGCATGGACTTGACATCAATGATGCAGCCACCTGTGCGGAGGGTAGAGGCGAGTTCCTGTACTGAAAGCTCGGCATACTGGCTATGCGGCACGGCAATGATCAGAGCACCGAGATCACGAAAATCCTCCCAGCGGGAAAGTTCAATCCCTGTATAGGACCGCGCCTCATCCTGATCGGCCAGTGGATCATGTACCAGAAGACGGAAACCATAGGACTGTAATTCATCGATAATGTCCACCACCTTGGAATTACGCAGATCAGGACAATTTTCCTTAAAGGTCAGGCCCAGTATCCCCACCGGAACCTGCTTAATCTCCACTCCTCCCTGGAGCATGGTCTTGATGGTCTTTTCTGCCACAAATTTTCCCATATTGTCATTAATACGACGACCGGAAAGAATAACCTGCGGATTATACCCCACTGACTCCGCCTTCCAGGTCAGGTAGTAAGGGTCGACTCCTATGCAGTGCCCGCCAACCAGACCGGGGCGAAAAGGGAGAAAATTCCATTTGGAGCCTGCAGCTTCCAGGACATTAAGGGTATCTATACCGAGTTTATCAAAAATAATAGCCAGCTCATTAATCAGGGCAATATTCAAATCCCGCTGGGTGTTTTCGATAACCTTGGCGGCCTCAGCCTCCCTGATGGTCGCAGTTTCAAAAACCCCGGCTGTAACTACCGAAGCATACAAGGCTGAAACTTTCTCCAGCGTCTCCGGGGTATCGCCGGATACCACCTTGGTGATGGTGGTCAGGGTATGCTCTTTATCACCAGGATTAATCCGCTCGGGTGAGTAGCCGACAAACAGGTCCTTTTTCCAGACAAGACCGGATTCCCGCTCAAGGATCGGCACGCAGATATCTTCTGTTACCCCCGGAAAAACTGTGGACTCAAAGATAACCACCGCACCTTTTTTCAGGTTTTGCCCTGCTGTTTTTGAAGCACTGATCAACGAAGCAAGGTCTGGCTGATTAGCCGAATCAACTGGAGTGGGAACCGAAATAATAATAAAATCAGCTTTCTTTAACTCTTTCTGGTCAGTGGTGAAGACAAGATGCCTGGCGGCCTCAAAACCGGCACTGTTTACCTCGTTGTTTACGTCAATCTGTTTATTAAACCTGGCAATCGCCTCAGCGTTGATATCAAAGCCGATGGTAGTAAAATGTTTACCGAATTCAATGGCCAAGGGCAGGCCCACATAGCCAAGCCCGATAATACCGACAATCTTGTTTTTCATTTTTTATCCTTTTCCGGACTGTACCGACAATTATTGAGGCAAAAAGGACTCGAGCACCGGGACCACCTTAAAGACAAACCCCTGGAGCCGTTTTTCAGCACTTTCTTCTGTTTCATCGGGATAAACCGCTGTAATCAAGCGAACAAGGGCACCATCGGTACGTTGCCGGATCAAGGCGTCCCAAAAATTATAGAGCTTCATTTGATAGGCGTTGGTTAAAATCCTGCCCCGAAATGGAAACCAGTAATAGGCAATCTGTTTAAGAGGTTCCCTTTCTATGACTGCCCTGTTAACGGGCATTTCCCTTCCATCAGGCAAAAAGAGCGTAACTGCGCCGGCCTGTTTGAATGACCACCCGCTTCCCCGCAAACACGATGCAGGGGAATGAATAGACTCGCCTTTTCGCTGACTTTCATAATAGGCGACGTAAAAATTAATCTGCTTCTTGTCCTCCCCTGTATAATCGAACATGACGTAATCACTCAAATCCAGTTCGTCTATGATATCTTCTGTCAACGCCTGGCGAGCTGCTTCCCACCTCCCAATTTTCATCGGAAAGATTGTTAGTGATTTCGCCAAAGGGATCTTTTCCCGAAACTCCACCCCCTGCGTTATCCCCAGAGAAAGGGCCAGCAATAATGCCGGGATAAAAAATTGGGGCCGCAGAAACGCTGGCTTGCTGCCAAAGACGACCTGGTTCTGGAGAGGAGCTTCTCCCAGGTCATCCAGCTCCTCGTCATCCACCTCATCCATCCTGAATATCTTTTGCAACAGCCACATTTCCCCCATCAGGACACCGAGTGTAATCATGAAAATCAGCCAGCCTTCAAAATCATGAAAAAAGCCATCTACAACGCGGGAGCCGAACTTTTCGGAAAGGATACCGGTTAAGGCAATACGCAGGGCATTGGTCACAATGGATAAAGGGATCGAAGAGAGAACCAGCACAATCTTTTTCCACATCTGGGCCTTATAAAAATAGGCCAGGATGATACTCAAAACGATCATGGGATACAGGTAGCGAAGCCCGCTGCATGCATCCACCACCTGGAGTTGAGTGAAGCCGAGGTCAATAACGTTTCCCTCCCGGTAGGCGCTCATCCCGTACGCCTGCATCATCATCACCCCAAGCCTGGAAGAGATAAGTTTCAAGGCCAGGGTAATTCTGAAGTTGAAAAAATTGGGCAGGGGAAACATGGTCAGTATGAGGCAAAGCGGAAAGATGATCGTTTTTACTCTGGGCAGGCCCTGGTTGAGCAGGAGAAGCCCCATTAATGTTACCCAGGAGGAAAGATACAGTATATAGAACTCACCACCCAGTTCACCTAACCAGTAGAAGAGAATACCGGTCAGCACAATCGCCAGACCACTCCAGTTTGTCTGGGCCGGTACATGCAGATATTCGTTTTTCTTCTCCCACACAAGATACAAGACAATACATGGCACAAGATAACAGTAGGAATAATCATCCCCTTGCCACCATGAAAGCATTACCTGAAAGGGAGCTGTGTAAAGCCCTGCAAACAGCAGAAGAAACACTCCTGATATAACGACGATGCCGTTAGAGAAACTACATTTCCCTGCCTGCGACTTCATATATTCCTCGTAAATATTTATCGGCCAGATCACGGCGGTTAAACTTTGCTTTAACATAGCTTTTGCCGTTTTCGGCTAATTGTCTGCATACTTCCCGGTTATTATACAGTTCCAGAACTGCATCGGCCAGTTGTTCGTCATTTTCCGGCTCAATACAGAGTCCACACTTTCCGGCTTCGATTATCTCCTTGCTTTCCCCTTCCACACCGTGGATGATTGGACGCTCCATTGCCATGGCCTCAAAAATTTTAGAAGGGATAACGGTTTTGAACAGTTCCGATTTTCTAAGCAGCACCATACAGGCATCAGAAGCAGAGATAAAATGGGGCATCAACCGCTTTTCCTGCTGCCCAACCATCAATATATTGCCGAGACCACGTTTCCCCTTCTCCTGTACAAGCCGTTGTCGTTCAGCACCGTCACCTACCAGCAGAAAAAGGATATTTTTTTCATCCTTAAGTCTCTCGGCAGCTTCAAGTACGGTGTCCAGGCCATGGGCCATACCGTGGGTACCAATGAATGAAACCACAAATTTATTATCAAGTCCATACTGTTTCTTGACTTGATTCTTACTTTCCGGGATCGGGCTAAACTGATCCAGATCCGCTCCATTGGTGATAATACTCAGCCTTTCTTCTGCTATGCCTCTTTTCATTATATGCCGCTTAAAAGCATGGGTCAGGCATATGATGTGATCAGCATTTTTGTACATGAAGGATTCAATCCCTTCCAGCAAACGAATAATGTGCCTTTGCCGAATGGCACCGACAGCAATGATGGATTCCGGCCAGAGATCCCGAATTTCAAGCATCCATGGACATTTCAGCCGCCGTGATACAAAATATCCGGCAAGCCCGCAGAAAAACTGTGGTGAAGTGGAGATCACTACATCAGCCTTTTTTACCAGATGGCAAAGCAGCGCAGCGGAAATCATGTACGAGACATAGTTGGCTATCCGTTTAACAACCCCTTTGTTTGGCCCGATAAATGTTTTTACCCTGAGTACCCGAATCCCGTCTTTTTCATCCCATTGCCAGAACCTGTTTTTATACCCTGGATACACTCTCCCGCCTGGATGATTGGGAACACAGGTAATCACCGTCACCTGATTGCCTTGCTTCACCCAATGTCTTGCATTCTCGCAGGTTCTTGAAGCGGGAGCATTGACTTCAGGGGGAAAATAATGACAAAGAAAAACAATATGCATACTTAGTGTTCCAGACGTAACCACCAACCACCTTCAAAGGGCAGCTTCACTTTTCGAAATTTTGACACCAGTACATCACAGACTTTTTTTATTCCAAATTCCGGACAGTACCAGCCCCTTTCAACGTCAATACCTGTTCCAGGTTGAGTATGAACTGTCAACATGACCTCCTCCCGGAAGCGAATAACTGCCTCAGCCCCGTTTACCTCAACGCTCATGTCAGGGTGGACATGAAGCCTCGATTCAACAGCGTGTATCCCCTGTCCCTGTATCGTATCGTGGATCAGCCACCCTTCATCATCCTGGGTAACTTTCCTGAAGTGAAGCGGATTACCTTTTAACCGTTTATATCCGTCATGACCGCCGTAAAAAAAGAAGTGCCCATCAGTCTCACCCCATTCAACGCCTACTGGTTGCGCCTTTCGCCCGCACCTGTGAGCCGACCAGACCTCAGACTGGTTCTGGTTATCGATGGTCACCGTATTGTGGCCGATATTGCCCCGGTTATACCGGCGGATATCTCCATCCACATATTGATAACACCCAGAATCAACGATGACCCTTTTCCCCTTTACTGAGAGTTCAAAACTAAGCGTATCGCAGTGGGCATGGCCAGGCTGGTACTCCGGGCCGACCGGACCACAATCAATAATCATCTTGTTCTTCTTGTCCTGTGAAAGGACAAAATAGCCTGAATCCGGCAAGGCGTTTACCCCACCTCCTCCTACAGGGCGTCTGACATCCATCCCGGTCAACCGGGTATAATAGGCGAACAGCTCGGCAGGCTCAGCTTCAATACCAAAAGCGGCATCATTAAACAGGCTGATCTGCCCGTCCGGGTGGCACATGGCAGCTAGAAATGCAACCATCTCGCCAGCCTTTTTTACCAGCGTCTCCCTGTACTCTCCTTCCTCGAGAATATTGATCAAATCAAGACAGTCTTCCAGAATCATGGAATGATACATGGGACTTCTTTCAAAGTGACCGCCATCATCCAGGATCTGTTCGTCCAGTTCCTTGCCAATAATTTCTAATCCTTTCTGCAGCCAACGTTCAGCCTCACTCCCAGCAAAACAGGTCCCCATAAAAACAAGTGCTTTGCCGTTTTTAAACAGGTGGTTGCCCAATAAATGATACTCCAGGTGCCTGGTAAGCCAGCGGGTCTGTTCCACCATTGAGCGAGTTATTTCACTCAACTCATCTCCAGGCGCAGCAGTAACGAACAGAAATTTAGCCCAACAAACCAGTCGCAGCGACAGGGGAAACGGGTCCCAGGCATCAGGCGTCCCAACAGGATTTTTCTTCAACCAGTCCCTGATAAGAGATAAACCAACACCAGCATCAAGGCCGCTTTCTGATAACAAATACTGAAAATAGTGAAGATTATATCGCCATAATCGTCCTTTTTCAGGGACCTGCCAATCAATATCCTTCTTAAAAAAAGCCGCCTCATTGAGAAAGGAACAACGCAGCTTTTCTCTCTCACCGCTGCAAAAGTGGTCGTAGCGAAGAAAATCAGTATTCCCCTCTATTCCTTTATAAGCAGGAAGCCCTCCCCCTTTGCTCCCGACTCCTGGTTGCATTTTCAGCCCTGATCTGAGCACATACCACAGCCGATACCTGATCTGAACAGGCTTCAGGCTCATAACCGTATTGAAGAACTGTCTGCTTCTCACGGGCAACAGGGAACTACAATGCGATATCAAGTTCGTTGGCATATTGCCTTAAATCTACACTACCACCTGTATCCAGCGAGCGATGAACAGCAAAAGTCGCCAAAGTGGTTTCAATCTGTTCATTAATCGATATAGGCGAGGAGGTGCCATTCTTTACTGCCGCAATAAAAGCATTGAGCTCCGCATCAAATCCTTTGTCTTGGGAAGACTTCTGTTTCCTGTTTTTCCCGGCAAAAATAGCCAATGACCTGTAGTCATTGAGCAGGTACGTCTGCCTGCCTGCAGCTACTTCCAGAACCTCTTTGGGATATTCACTGTTCCCCAGCGCATGATAGAGGATGTTTGCCAGGGAACCATTCTGGTATGTTATTGTGATACAGACTGAATCTCTGTCTGTAGCGGCCTGGTCGTTACTCTGCACAGATGCCGCCATTATGGCCCTGACAGGTGACGCAGCCAGAAAGCGTATAAGATCGATAAAATGACAAACCTCACCAATGATACGCCCGCCACCTTCTTCTGGATCCTGAACCCAGGAATCTTTAGGTATAAAGCCAGCGTTAACCGTATACGATATAACAATCGGAGCCCCTGACCCGGCTATTGATTCCTTTATCGTTTGAATAAAAGGAGAAAATCTTCTGTTAAACCCCACCATCACAATGGGAGCGCCTCCAGTCTCAACTTTCTTTGCGTACAGGGCGCTTATCTCTTGCAGCTCATCAATCGTGGTGGCAAGAGGCTTCTCAACAAACACATTTTTGTCATGCCTAAGCGCGGCCAGTACTTCCCGTCCATGAAGATTATGTCGTGTTGCCACCAAAAGGGTGTTAATGGCGGCGTCTTCATAAAGGGCCTGATTATCATCTGCGCAATACCTGAACCCAAATTGGTTCCCGGCATCCTTTGCACTCATTCCACGAGCAGTGACAATACCTTCAAAACGCACGTCACTGTTTTTTTGCAGACGAGGCAGCAGTACCCCTTTTGCAAAGTTCCCTGCACCGATAACTCCCAGTCCTACAGTATCAGCAGGCTCTCTAGGGGAATTATCAAGGATGATCCTCCCTGCATCTTCAGAACGGTCAGTCTCATACTCAAGAACAACCCCAAGAAACGGCTCTTTGCCCTGCAAAATCATATCATAGGAATCAAGCGCTTTTCCAAAAGGAAAGCGATGCGTAATCAGGGAGGCAATATCAAGACGGCTCGAAGCGATCAGCTCCAGAATTGTCTGCATATTTCTCTGTTCTGTCCAGCGAACATAGGGCAATGGATAATCGTTGCCCCTTTCTTCATATTCAACATCGTAGCGTCCAGGGCCGTAGGACATGGATAACCGTACATCCAGTTCTTTTTTATAGAAGACCTCTCTGGGCAGGTCCATTCCAACAAACCCAACCACCACAACCCGCCCTTTGGTCCTGGAAATATCACCAGCCAGGGTGACCAGTTCATTGCCCTGACCAGCTGCAGTAATGATAACGGCATCTGCGCCATACCCTTCTGTCAAAGAAGAGATGGAATCCTCTAGCTCACGGCTATGAAAAGCATAATCGGCCCCAAGCTTTTGGGACAGCCTGACTTTATTATGGTCAATATCAGCACCGATAACCATACAGCCGTTAGCTTTGCAGAGCTGTACTGTTATCTGACCAAGCAGACCAAGACCAATAACACAAACCCGTTCGCCTAAGGTGAGATGAGTCTGCCTGACCCCCTGAAGAGCTATTGCGCCCACAGTTGCTGAAGCAGCCTGTGCAAAAAGGTCTTTTTCAGATACTTCTGCTTGAAAATCTGGAATATGAACACATAAATTCTTAGGCACAACATTATAGTCCGCATGATTGGCGTACCCGGCACCGCCACAGGCAACCCTGTCTCCCGGCTGAAACTTATCAACACCTGCACCAACGGCCCGAACTATCCCTGCACATGAATATCCAAGGGGAATCGGTGTATCCAGTCTCCCCTTCACCTTATTGAAGGTGTTTTTAATTCCTTCTTTCCTGGCTGTCGCGATCACCTTTTTAACAAGATCAGGCCTTGCTTTTGCCTTGCCCAGCAGAGATTTTTTTGCCAGGTCGACAAGCATTTTTTCCGTCCCGGCCGATACCAGAGATGCTCTTGTCTCAACCAGAACCATGCCTTTACCGACCTGGGGACGCGGCACTTTTTCCAGTTTCATTTCTCCTGTTTTGTATGATTGAATTATTTGTTTCATAAAGTAACCTCTTGGAGGTGGTCTTCATCGTCAAGACTGCAGGCGTAACGAGTACCCTGGCTTAGTCTTGATGAGGTCATGTGGAAGTGCTATTGGATCGCATACTCGCCTTTGCCCAAGTCGTTTCACCGGACTCGTTGCACTCGCCGGTGAACTCTGCAATATCTATAAAAATCGCTGGGAGGTGGAGCTGTTTGTCAAGTGGCTCAAGCACCCCCTGAAGATCACAAAAAACGGAAAAAATATTTTTTATTTTCAAGTAAATATAGCTGAATGCTTGTGACATGCGCCCCGTGTAAGTACAGTACTCGCAATTTTATTAGTGCGGTATTTTTTTAAAACAAAACTTTCTACGGGAAAGTAAGACGGTTTATTCGTACATTCATGAGGTGATCTCTTTCAAAATAAAAGTTAAAGCTGCGCCCCACGTAGCCTGCCAACTGAAACGCCTGGCAACTTCCTCACGCGCTTTTTGTCCCAATCGCAAACGAAGTCTCTCATCTTTTGCCAGCAAAAGTATCTTATTTGCCAATGCTTCTGGATTGTTGGGCGTAAAGAGCTCTCCCGTCACACCATCTTGTAACACTTCCAGGTTACAAGCATAGTCAGGAGCAATAGTGGGCAATAGATTTGCCATATACTCTTGCACCTTAATCGGGCAGATGATATCTGTTGAACCTGGGAGCACGGCAATATCAAGGGCACTCAAAATGCCAGGCACCTGATCTTTCGGTACACCTGGTATCATCAACAACGTATTATCCAGCACTCCCAGTTTCTCGGCAAGTTCCCGACTTTCAGGATACTCCTTTCCTGCACCCGCCATCAGCACTTTTATTTTAGGGGTACCCTTATGTTCATTGATCAGTGAAGCAGCCTGAACCAGGCAAGGGGCATCATGATAAAAGGCATAACTACCAAGATAGCCAGCCAGCACCACATCTTCATCTATACGCAACTTAGCTCGGATTCGTTTACGTTCAATTTCATTTTTTGAAAATTCGGTTACATCGACAGCATTGTGTGCCACCAAGATCTTTGTGGGATCAACTCCTTCTTCAGTTAACCTGTCTTTAAGGACACCTGACTCCACAACGATAAAATCAGCCTTAAAATTTTTCTCAGCTTCCAGCCTTAGTGCTCGGCTTCGAAACAACGAGAGGTCATAGTCAATCAGATGGTCTTTCCATTCAAGAACATATGGCACGTTGATCTGCCTGGCGAAGTACAGTCCGGACGCATGTAGTCTACTGGATCGCTCCCAAACAAGACGAAATTTCTGTGAACTGTACTGCTTATACAAATGTGTCAGCATTTGCTTATCATGGTGGATATCGAGCCACTCTGAAAGCGTATGCACGACAGGATCAGTCCCTGGCAGGTTCTTGTACCAGCGTGTATATGTTTTCTGTGAGCCATAGGCAACTGAAGGCGTTCGTCCTCTTTCTGGTTTTGATAGTATATCTCCTCCACACACATGTTTTACGTCATGTCCAGCAGTACGCCAACACTTAACAACTTCGCCAATCTTGCGGCCAGGAGATGAGCTATAGAAACTTCTACCACCGCAAATATAAAGAATGTCATGCATCAAGAATCAATCTCATCAGAATTTAGGCGTCGTATCATTTTAGCAGGTATTCCCGCCACAACAGTATAAGAAGCCACATCACGACTTACAACACACCCAGCAGCAACCACAGCACCGACACCTATATTGATGCCGGGAAGGACAACAGCATTAGCACCAATCCAGACTTTGTCGTGAATGTGGATCGGTTTTGCCATATGTTGTTTAATAGCACCATTTTTTGACAAGATCAGGCCGCCGGTAATGATTTTCACCCCGTAAGATATAGTGACATAATTGCCAATCACAACCTCTGCATCCTTGCACGACTGGATTATGACACCATCATTAACATTAACTTTGTCACCAATTTTCGTATGTAAAGGATCTGTGATCAACACCCCTTTACATATCTGGCACCCCTTTCCCATCGATTGCAGAGTAAAGGAAAAAAATAATGTACGTAACCGACGTCTTAGGCCTCTAATAATTCGGCAGAAGCACAGTAGAGCTTTCTGGATAAACATCAGTGGTGTCTCATAAAATTACAAAAAAATTCGAATAAATAAAGGCTCAGTGATCTTCTTGTGCTATAGCAACTACTCACAGGGCAAGTATCACCCTGGTTTCACGTGCTTTACGCCTGTAACTGCTTTCAGGTTATCCAGATTCGGGCAAGCGCGATTGGCAGCTATAGCCCCTCTATGCGGCGGGTCGCGATCGCCAGAAGATTATAATACAATCCTCAGCCAACAGAGCAGCGCTGACAGGACACTCGTGTCATGTCAACGATGAAATGTCAGCATGTTCCTGCAACAAAGTGCTCTGGCAGCCTCAATTGCTTATAACTGCTTAATGTACAAGGTGTCATATACATGGCTGCACCTCAACTTATTTAAAGTCAGGAGTCAGCCCCAAAATATTGTGCCAAATCCAGCCAACGTTGTTGATACACTTCAGGATCATGGTTTTTTTTTACGAACTTACGCCCTGCCGCACCAAATTCAAGCCGTAACCCTCTGTTTTTGAGAAGACTTATAATACGTTCCGCCAATAATACAGGATCTCGCGGTGGAACAAGATACCCCCATTTTCCATCGTGCAACCACTCAGGAATCCCTCCTACGTGACTGGCAACGCAAGGCACACCGCACGCCAGTGCCTCTGGTCCGACAAGTCCAAATTGCTCGGCCCAAATACTCGGGAGTAAAAAAACATGTGCATTTTTGAAATGCCCGATAACCCCGTCATGGGGAACAAACCCCATGAATTCAACATGTTCAGAAAGATCTCTGGCTTCAAACTCTTTCCGCAGTCGATCTTCAAGCACTCCGCGACCGCACAGAATCAGCTTAACATTTTTAATGTGTTGCTTTATCAATTGTAAAGCATCTGGAAGTATCGAAAGCCCTTTTTCTCTCACCAAGGCACCAACATAAAGAAGAGTAGGTGGTCCTTGATGGCAAGCCGCATCAACATCCATAAATTCTTGATCAATACCTAACGGAATATGGACGGTTGGGCCATACCCTAAAGAATTCGCCTTCTGTTCAATCTGTTTACTCGGACAATGGAACAGCTTCACAACTTTTTTTATTTGATTTTGCAGACGATAATCTAACCAGGAATAAAGCGATGCGTTGACAAATGAGGTACATCCCCTGCGCCAACACTTTAGCCCTATCCCCAATTCGCAATCCGAGCTGTCAATTTTTAAATTACCCCAAGACGTTGCGCAAAACAGGTTCGGACCATGCAATGTTTGTATAACAGTATACCCTTCTAGAGCAGGGTAAATTGAAGCTGGATATTTTGAGACCAGATGAACTCGTACCAAATGCGGTTTAACCTTTTGCAAAACACGTTTCAAATTGCTGTATACACAAGGAGCAGCTATAAATTTACCGATCTTCTGTATCAAATGAGTTTTGCTCTCTCGACATATAAAATCATTGCTCGACGCGAATTTTTCAAAGTGAGAAGATTGTGAAAAAGTAAATACCTCATACCCCGTATTTTCATACGCTTTACGCTCCAAACGTAATACTGCGTCACCACCTCCGCTAAAATGAATATGATCGTTTATCATTAAAATGCGCATATTATTACAACGATCCCGTTGTACTTCATCTGCTTGCCGACAGTTATTGCTTTTGTCTTGAACAAATTAATCACTTTAGCCATGCGCTAAGGTCCCTGCCAATAACTTCCTGCAGTTCAAGTATGTCGTTTCGATAAAGATCAAGCAAGTATGCAAAGTCGTCATTTTCTAGCTGTGGCCAACGTGCCCTGTCGTTTTGTGTGTTGAATCTCCGTACAACCGAACGAGCCTGCTTCCGCAGCTTGGCAGGCAGGAGATACCCTAGTTTCATCACCCCTGAAGGACGGTTCAATGCTCTCTGAAGAGACGCTATTTTAGCAACGCCACTCACATTATACACAGTGCTGGTATCCGGACAGAATGAATCGACGCCCAAAAAATTGAACAACTCTTGACAAACACTGTTCGCATCATTTTTCAGATCCTCAAAAAGTATTACTTTCACCTGACTCGCGTTGAAAATATTTAGATAATCTCGAACCGAAGAAGCATAAAAGCCTTTACTTTTGTAATGCCAGACAGACCCCATACCTTTTTTCCGTCTATTTTCTTCCAGGTCAAGTGCTTGCCTAAAGCTCTTTTCACTTTCTGCTCCCTCCTTTAAAGCCCAGATATAGTTAGAATAGGCTCGCTCTATAGGATTACGCAGTATGATAATGATTTTAGCCCGAGGATCGTGCTCTTTGATATTCAGAGCGGATTTTCTGCTGTAGTAGAAATAATCGGTCGACGCCTCACCAATAGCTTTGCAGCCTTTGGCATCTTTGAATAACTCCCAATAAAAACTTTCTTTTTCAAGTTGCGGAGGACCAGGTTCAAAACTGCCCGGATCTCCTCGGAAATAGCAAGGTTCCTTGATTCGCTCGGGCATAAAAACCTGTGGATGCTGCCTTAAATAGGCATACAGCGAGGTAGTTCCTGCTTTGTGCGCCCCCACAATAAAAAAATTTGGGCTCGTCTCTTTGGTTGTCATCTGTCATTTCGTGAGCATTGAGATTATTCTTAAAGCAGTCACCCTTTTAACTGGGCTCTTGGCCGAACTGCAACGTGGTTTAACCCCTTGGACTGATTGGCTGGCAAGTCTAAATGGAGCAGCAGTTACGAGTATAAAAGGATAGTTAACGGAGTAGATCGATGTAAGGCTTCATTTCTGCATGAGAAAATTTTGGCTTATGTTTTGACCAGAGGACAACCCCGTCAAGTAATGCTTTATATTGTTCTATCGCGGTCTCCCACTCATTTAAAGGAAGAAGCTGGGGATATTCATCCATGATATGAGGTGAAACGAATGCAATAACGGGTTTGTTTGGTGCCAGTCTTCTTTGTTCAGCAATAATCATTTCAATTTTTTTTAAGTAATCATCGAAGGACAGCCTCGTTTTTCTGTCCCCCCGGGTTCTACTGACATAAAGAGATGGCATCAAGACATCGATTTTTTCTATTATGTCAGCGTAGAGATCATTGATTTTTTCCCAGGCGGCAAGAGTTTGGTCGTTTACATTCGGAAAACCGGATACAGGGTATCCGCCAGTCAGGTCATACCATCCAATTTTTGCATTCGGATATGCTTCTTTCAGTACATTTATTGTCATGCTTATTTTCTCCATCGTCTCAAGCATGGTTTTTGAAGGTACGGTGAGTGCTCCTTGTTTGGCCGCTTTAAAGTCTTTGGAATCAAATCGTGGCCAACTCTCAAAATCTACGGCAATTAATCCGTTGTAATCTTTAGTTAAGCCAGCAGTATCTCCATAGCCCCCTTGTTGTTGCATTCCAGCATCATCCAGATATCCGTTATTCGAAAGATAATCAAGCGGCGGTAAATCTGAATAATTTTTTACCGGTCTTTTGTCGTTTACATTACCTGTGCCGGTGTTTAAAGTACTTCCCCCCCATGCGGCCCACATATAAACAACATGAATCTGTTCAAATTGAAATGAACCTGGCCGCTCTTTCAGTCCGAGCAGTTCGTCATATATTAAAAATGCTTTTGGAGAAGAAGAAAGATCAATGAAAGATATTTTTTTGATATGGGGAGATTCAGCATCAGCCAGAACATTTTTTATGAATAGAGAACTGAAAAGTATGCAGGTAAAAAGTAATAACTGTTTTCCATAATTCATATTTGAGAATCCTTAGTTCATGTTTAAGAAACTTTATAATACGGTTTCTCTTTCATCAATACCGTCTTTTACTGCCAGATTAAAAAGGATTAACTGGTAGGCAGTAAAGTGTTCCGTGCCAAATCCAAGAAAAAAAACTTGACCAGCAAAACCGATGCATATAAGTGGTAGCAAGTAGGTTTTCATCCCTGATGCAAAAAGGCGACTAAAGTTGCTGAGGCTTTCATCTTTGCACTTCGCAACGAGTTCCCGGTATATGGCTACCCAGAAAAGAAGCGAAGCAATAAAAGCACCTACACCTGCTTGTTCGAGTGGGAAAAGATAGATATTGTGATTACCGTACCCAACCCGATAGTGCAGTTTCCCGGTTTTTTTATCACGCAATGGTACACTATAAAATCCCCCACCAACCAATAGTAGTTTTGGTCCATGTGTCTCGTAGGCTAATTGAAGTGTATGAAAACCATGCACAAATCTTTGGATTGGGGTTCCACCGTGACCTTTTTGTATCCGGATTTTGGTTATCGACCGGTTAAACACAAAAATCCCAACAACAATGACGATAACTATTAAAACGTAGACGCCAATTTTAGTCCTAAATGGCTTTTGCAATACTAATAAAGACATAACCATAGCGACACCAATTGCGGCTCCCTTAGAACCACTTACCAGCGCAGAAGAAACACTCATCAATATAATAAAAACAGTAAGTATTTTTTGGAATATATTTATTTTTGAATAATAATTTACAAAACCCAGACAGCATATTAATACTGAAAACATTCCCAAATGAAAATAGGTCGTCCCCAGTGACGAATAAATACCATTCTCCAACTTGGGAATTTCTGCTCCTGAAGGAAGATACCTTTGCGTACTTAGAATACCGAAATATTGCAGTAACGCATACGAAGCGACCCACAGTCCTCCTAGCAGACAAATTTTTAATAAATAATGAGTTTGTTTTTTTGTAAGTGGAGCTGAATTAAACAGTAAAATTACGATTAATATTTCAGCATATTTTATCAAATAAAACAGTGAAAAATAGTACCTGCCCATCGGAAGCCAAGCGATCGAAAAGAGCGTTGCAACGGCAAAAAAGGCATTTATAATGACCCAGTATTTTATTATCTTTCTTGATATATTTACACGCCATCCGAAACGTCTTCCCGCAAACAACCAGTAAATGAATAACAAAAAAGCGGTAAGATCAAACAGGCGGGGGTTGAGGCGGTAGTACCCGGTTAGATTGATGACAGGAATTTCATACGAAAAAGACAAAATCAGGATACTCAGAAAAAACATCCCAGTCCTGGAGACTTTTTCCACCTGTGTTTGCTGTATAGACGGTATCATCGGTTTGATACCAAATCTCTTGCCAAAGAATAAAAAACTTTGACATCATGTCGGGATTTTTTCCAGAGAAGAGCAGTTGAAAGAAACAACAGGGTACCAAAACATACAGTAGCTGAAATAATCATAATTTGATGAAATCCCAAAATGTTTGACCGTATCCAAACCATCCCAAAGATCATCACTATACTTAAAACTATAGGTCGTATCAGGGTGTCAACAATTTTGCAGAGCTGAATTTGAGCAGTTTTTTGTATGTATAAAAATAAAGGAATAATAAGTAATGTGGTGCTGGCTGCATACCCCCAAGCAACCCCCATAACACCCCACGGCAGTCCCGCAACAAAAGACGTGCTGACCATGACTGAAGAGAAAAGGGTCCATTTAGACAATTGTTTAGTTTTGCCTTTTGCAATAAAAATCCAGTTTGCTGTTCGTGTAACCGGATACCAGAACGCGGCAATCGCAACCACCTGAAAAATAGGTGCAGCCCCAATCCACTGCTTGCCAAAAGCGACGCTGACTACTTCCAGCGCTAGTACCGCCAAGCAGGCAACCAACGGCATTGAAAGATAGGCTATGATTGACAACGCTTTTAAATAATAGGTTTCAAATCGTTTCGAGTCAGACTGGAGCCGGCTCAAGGCGGGATTTGCCACTCCGCTCACTGGTCCCATTATTTGCTGAACAGGAAAGAGCAGAAGCACATCCGATCTTGAATACAATCCAAGTGGGCCTGCACCGGAAAATTTCCCAATTAAAATTTTGTCAACATTTCTTGCCAAATAATTAAAAAGATTAGAAAAGGCCAGAAATCCACCAAATTGTATCATTGAGCGCACACCCGTGTTTCTGGAAGGCAGCCCTGGACGCCAACTGCATGCCATCCAAACGCCCACGCACATAGACAGACTTAAAAACAAGTTTTTGTAAATCAGTGCCCAATATCCTGCGCCCCACAAAGCGGAAATGATTCCAGCCAGACTGCTAAGTATAAGTGCCGAGACTTCTATAATAACGATTGTTGTAAATTCCATTTGTCTTCTTAAGAGTGCCTGGTGCTGAACGGCAAGCCCGCTGAACACAAATCCAGCCGACAACGCCAACGTAACAGGAAGAAGCCTGGAATCCTGATAAAAAGCTGAGATAAGTGGGGCTAATCCAATAACGACCAATACAAACAGGCAACTAACACCTAGATTAAACCAAAAAAGAGTGCTGACCTGGCTGTGATTGATTTTTTCTTGTTGAACCGTTGCCATTGTCAACCCTAAATCTTTAAAAATCAAGATAATGCCTGTGAGGGCAGTTACCATGGAAACCAATCCAAATTCTGAAGGGGATAGAAGCCTCGATAAAATAGATATTGTAATAAAGTTCAGGACTGTTCTTGTACTCTGGCCTGCAATTGTAATGAAAGCACTTCGAGTCGATTTTTTTTTCAGCGCTGCATTTACTTCCGCAGTATCAAAGTAGTTTTTTCTTATCTGCTTCACTTTTGAGCTAGTAGCTTTTTCTAAATATATTCAATCTGATAATTCAGAGTATTGGTATTTCCTGTATAGGAGTATCCTGTTTTACCATAAATTTCATTGATCTGTTTAAGTTGTGGTGTGATGGTTAATAATTTTTTAATTTTGTTCATTATTTCCTGCTGTTCCGATTGATGACCACTTCCTTGTTAGTTTCTAGTGCCTCCCTGGTTTGTAAAAACAAAAAACCTGTCTCCCACACATCATCTACAGTGTAGTCTTGTGATTTTTTACCTTTATGCAGAAGATAGGAGTTACATATATTTCTCTCATGTCCATGATCCCGAAAAAAAGAACCAAGATTATTTTTTTTATCAACAACCTCTATAACACATTGTGAAAAATCTTTCATGGAGACAAGCACGTTTCCTTTATGTGCTGAAAATACCTCTCTGACCCCTTCAAAAGTATGACCTTTTGCTGAAAATGTAATTGCCGCAATAGATCCATCTCCAAAAATATATGTTACAGCAATATCACAATCTGACTTTTCTGCTCGCGTCGGAATAATCTTTAAAGGATAACGGTTTGATCTTGGAACAAGGTTAAGTGTAAAATCTGTCCAGTGACACAGATTCCCCAACACCCTGCCACCTTCTTCATCTTTAAAATACCAGTGGTCCGGTGAAATCTCATGCCCGGCAATAAACCAGTTCAACATGGTTGCCCCACTTTGGGTGCTCAAATATTCTCTGATACCATTTCCAATTTTACTGCTAGGTCGGTTAAAACCCAACCCTACTTTGCCTCCGGTTTTCTCCATTGCCTCGCAAAGCCGGATCAGCTGGTCTTCGTTAACAACATGGGGCTTTTCAATATGGACACTTTTTCCGGCTTCAAGTCCCTGTATGGCATATTCAGCATGACTGGCATGGTTGGAGGCGATATAAATCAGGTCAACCATGTCATCATTAAAGATATCATGTGGATTATCTGTAAATTTCGTCAGGGAGTACTCTTGAAATAATGAGGCTGCCTTATTGATATCAATATCCATGCATGATCGCAGGATGTTGCCATAATTTTTTTTAAGGTAGTAGGCAATATTACTATAGGCGAAATTACCACAGCCCATAATGGCGATGTGCTTTTTAGGTTCATTGGGGGAAAGTTGTTTCGGCAGAATATCATATTCTTTCTTCATATGATACTGACCTTTTATCTTTATTATTGTTCGTTTTATGCCATACAAACGAATATATCTTAATGCTTTCCTGATTTTAAAAACCAGTTTCTGCTGCGTATAATCCATGAATATACCTTTATCTCCATTGGGTGAGTACTTTTAATGTTTCAGCGGCACAAGTCTCCCAAGAAAAATCCTTTGCCCTTTGCAAAGCTTTTTCTTTAAGTTCTTTTCGAAGATTTTCGTCAAATAAACACATTTCCATTTTAGCAGCCAAATCTTTAGTATCTCTTGCTTTATATTGAATCGAACTATTTTGGAACATTTCCGGCAAGGGGGGATGGTCCGAAGAAATACAAATACAACCGGATGCCATAGCTTCTATCACAATATTTGGACAAGCTTCGATTTCTGTTGAAACAACACAAAACTTACATTTTCGATATAGACTCTGCATGGCTTTCACAGGCACATGCCCAACTTTGTGAATGCGATCCGAAGCGGACGACATTTGAATCAACTTATTTAGTTTATTATTGTATTTTCGGTCATTACCTGATCCTGCAACCACCAGATCGATTTTAGTGTGAACCTGGCTAAACCTGTTAAAAGCCCTCAGCACATCTTCACTTCGCCGATAAGGGAGCAACGACCCGCAAGCAAGGACAAAATTCCTTTTGATTCCTATTTGCTTTAAGCGGTCTTGATCAGCACCATCAGGATCCAAAGGATTGAAACGAATATCCCTGCCGTGGTATATCCGATATACTTTTTTATCCATACCCCCCAAACTTTCGGTAATAAATTTTTCTGTATAATCTGAGACTGCAACCACTTTATCAGCAGCCCGTAATGAAGATAATGTCTGAGTTTTTAATATCAGGTTTCTCAAATACGTCTTTGGGCTATAATGATATTTAATAAAGTTGAATGGTTCCATGTTGCGGATCATCATAACATGCTTAGCCGATGTCACTTTTGTGCCTATTTGATATGGCGTGAACAAAACATCTACTTGGTTACGTTTTAAAATTTTATTCAAATTTCGATATTCCCATAGCAACCGTCTAGCACCAGATTTATGCCTTCCTGGAACGATAATACACTGCCTGTCAGGCCAAAAAGGAATCAACTGCTTTTGATCATTATAGACCAAAGCAGTAATTGAATGTTGAAATTTAGAAAGATTATTTTTTTTTATATGCTCCAAAATATTTTTAAAATACGAAACGGCTCCGCCACTTCGTGCAGATAAAAAGTTGATTAATATCTTCACGTTATTTTCTCTCTATTTTCTGCACATGTACTTTTCTTTTATTTGAAAAGAAGACTACAACATGTACACTATACGATTTGCCACTGGAGACGCTTCAAGGAATTTCGCGCTAAAAACCTGCAAGATCGACCACGAAGTGGACAGCCTAAAAAAACACCTATAAAAAGGTTGAAAAAGCAAAATGTCAGGCATTCCCGTTTTAGGGATAATTCGTTGTTTTGACAAGCTTTTTGATGACGATTTTTCGCAACCCACTTTCTTCGATATTACAACAAGATATACTCCTTACAGATGAAGGAATTTCTCGAAGAACAGATAACTTATTGAAATTAAAACGAAATACGTTACGAAAAAGTTCTTGTAAGGATATCCCTCTTTCAATGAGTTATGCTCAAAATGGAAACCGCTGGCAAAATGTAAATACTCACTGGACTTGTCCTCCCAATGGTTTCACTCGTGTCCTGTCAACGCTGAAATGTCAGGATATTGCGCCGGATTTTTCCTGTCCTTATGCAGCCTTGTCCTGCGTTGCATAGTAGTTGCTATGTGACCCAGGGCAAGGCGGCATAAGGGCTGAAAAAGACAAGCAGGATACGACAGAGCAGCGTTGACAGGACACGAATACATTGCTCTTAATATACTGTTACGAAGCTGCGATTTCATCCATTTTATAACGCCACTTAAACACGACAGGAGTTTGATTGATTTCCTCTATCCCCTGGTAAATGCGTTCAACCAGCTCCTCTTTTGTATCAACCCGTATATGGCGGAGTACAGTTCAAGTCAGTTTGCTAAAGAAGGATTCGATCAGATTAAGCCACGAACCATGCTTTGGGGTGAACACGAATTGAAATCTATTTGGCTTGGTTTCTAAAAAACTTCGAGTTTCTTTAGACACGTGCGATGAATGATTATCCAGAACCATCCTGATCATGAGATCAGCAGGATATTTTCCATCCAGCATCTCAAGAAACGCTACAAATTCACGACTGCGATGACGATCACGTATCAATGCCTGCACCTCACCTGTGTGCAGGTCAATGCCGCCGAGAAGTGAACAATATACGAGTAAAGCAGAAGATGTTTTCTGTTCCCAATAATCGATTGACATCTGTTTTTTATGGCCATAATAATTAATAATAGCTTTCAGCTCATCCAGCTGCGAACAATCACGATTCGCAGCATGGAGGGACTATAGCTGCCAGTCGCGCTTGCCCAGCTCTGGGCGACCTGAAAGCTGTTACAGACTTAAAAACAAGTGAAACCAGGGTGGTATATCCTCTGTAAAAAAGAGTGTAACTCCTCACAGATCACCCCTCTTTGAACGATCACGACCCGCCGCATAGAGGGGCTATAGCTGCCAATCGTGCCTGTCCAGACAGGGGCAGCCTGAGAGCAGTTACACGTTTTTAGGCAGGTACAATCAGAGCGTTACACCCCCTGTGAGGCGTGACGCAAGAGTATCATTGTTTGACTTTTTACAGGGCTGGCAAATCTTTCTCCCGGGTAATGAAGGAAATTGGACATGGTATATTTTACCACCTTGCTGCTTTCCATGTTTATTACGTTAGGGCTTATCCCGATTCTGTACCGGGCAGCCATGAGCCTGAATGCGGTTGATTACCCCAACGAGCGCAAGGTGCATGCCGCGCCAACCCCCAGGGTTGGAGGATTTGCCATAGCCGTTGCCGTCCTGCTTCCCTTTGCCCTGCAGAGCGGTTTCGCTCCAATCCCTGCCGCATTTTTGGTCGGCGCATGTCTTCTGGTGGTGGTTGGTGTCATTGATGATCTCCACGGGCTGGGGCATAGGGTTAAATTTTTCGCCCAGATTGCGGCTTCCCTGATTGTAATATTGTGGGGCCACCTGCAGATAACCTCACTGGGAGACTGCCTGCCCGGGACCTATCAACTCTGGTTCTGGCTCTCTATACCGCTTACCGTACTGGTAATGGTCGCGGCCACCAATGCCGTCAACCTGATTGACGGGCTTGACGGACTGGCAGGCGGCATAATGCTGCAGATATTTGTCTGCCTGAGCCTGCTTGGCTACTGCTGCGGCGACCCTTATTCCATGCTGCTTTCTGTCGCTTGCATTGGTGCGATCCTTGGATTTTTGAGGTTTAACACCCACCCGGCATCTATCTTTATGGGTGATGCCGGCAGCCTGTTTCTCGGGTTTTCAGGGATATTTTTGAGCCTGCATCTCACCCAGGACAATGAGACCATAAGCCCTGTACTACCATTGTTGCTGCTCGGCTTTCCTGTGCTGGATACGGTTGTGGTCATGGTGGAGCGCCTGGTTAACGGGGCCTCTCCCTTTAAGGCGGACAAACGGCATTTTCATCATAAACTGATGAGGATGGGGTTATATCATTGCGAGGCGGTTTTTATTCTCTATGGTATTCAGGCTGTTTTTGTCAGCACTGCCTACCTGCTGCGCTTTTATTCTGACTGGATCATTGTCTGGGCCTTTCTTTTCCTGGTGCTTGTCCTGGTCTGCCCGTTTTATTGCGGAGAGGCATTTGGGGCACGTGTTCGTCACGACAGATTTATGGACAGGGTATTCAAAAAATGGCTGCGCCGTACAATCAGGGAACGGTTTCTGGCTATAAAAATTGTGCATAAAGTCACGGAATACGGTGTGCCCCTCATTTTACTCTTTACGGTGTTACTGCCGGCCGAGATACCTTTCTGGCTTGGCGTTATCAGCGGTATTCTCCTGTGTGGTCTAGCTGCGGCCTCCATATGCAGCGGTATCTGGGCGGAAAGAGTGCTCCGGCTGATGCTGTACGGGTTGCTGCCCCTGGTGCTGTATCAGGCAGCACTGCAGGTTATGCCCTGGGCAGGAAAACTGGTCATTAACAGCTACGCCCTTGTACATATGCTTGTCGCTCTTGCTGCTGTCATGGTGTTGAACCTGACCAGAAGAAAAAAGGGATTCAAGGCGACGCCCACAGACTTTCTGATTGTGTGTTTTGCCGTTATTCTCCCGTTTTTACCCATGCCGGAGATCGAGACACTGCACCTTCATTTCTGGGGGACCTGCCTGATCGTTTATTTTTTTGTGGTTGAGGTGCTTGTGGGTGAGCTGCGGGGAAATGTAAAACCACTTGGCTTTACCCTGGTGCCTGCCCTGTCCGTACTGGCTGTGCGGGGCGGAATAGTGTGACAGGGTACCTGCTCCCTCTTCGGGCGATCACGATTGACCGCATAGAAGGGCTATAGCTGCCAGTCGTGCTTGTCCAAACCTGGGCAACCTGAAAGCACTTACAGGATTAAAAGAAAGTGAAAACAGTGTGATACATGCCCTGTGAGTCGTTACAAGCAAATAAAACCGGGATGATACATCCTTGCGAGTAGTTGCGTGACAGAAAGGTGATTTCAGGGTATCCTAATCAGGGTTTATATACGAAGTTTCCAGAAAAGGTTTAACTATGAAAAAAATACAGTTGATGCCATCCGTGTATCAAGCATGTCTTATCCTGTTCCTTTTTTGTCTTGTCGCTGGCTGTAAAGGGCCAGAGGAAAAGCGGCAGAAATTTATGGTAAAGGGCCAGGAGAATTATGCCAGGGAAAATTATGAGGCAGCACGCCTTGATTTCAAGAACGCCCTGCAGATTGATCCCAAGTATGGTGAAGCCTATTTTCATCTTGGCGAGACCGAAATGAAGCTGCAAAACTACAGGGCAGCCTTTGCCAGTTTTAATAAGGTACTGCAATTTGATCCGGAAAATATAAACGCGCAGCTGCGTCTGGGTACCATATTCCTGGGGGCGAGGCAGGCTGAAGAGGCTGAGAAAAAAGCGGACAGCGTTCTGGCAAAGGAACCGGACAACGCCGAAGCAAAGCTGTTAAAAGGAGCTGTTCTGCTTGTCAGGGAAAAGCCTGAAGCGTGCATCGCCCTGCTGGAACCCCTGCTTGCTGAGCTGCAAGAACAAACCAGAATGTATACCACCCTTTTTGCCGCATACCTGAAATCAGGGAACCCGCAAAAAGCTGAGGAAATAATCTATCAGGGGCTGAAAAACAATCCTGATGACGCCCGCCTGTACAAGATTGCGGCTCGCCTTGAAGCCGGGAACAAACGGGTTGACAAGGCGGCGGAACACCTAAACAAGGCCATCACCCTTGAACCTGAAAACTGGCGGCTGCCCCTGCAGCTTGCCGGCTTGTACCTGGCCTTTGAGCAAGGAGAAAAAGCCGACCAGATCATACAGAAGCAGCTGGCGTCTGCAACGGAAAAGGAAAAAACCTATCAGCGATCCGCCAGCTTTTATATCCAGCATAAGGATATTGAACAGGCGGAGAAGATTTTGAAGGCCGGGATAAAGGAACTGCCAGAGACCTTTAGCCTGCGGTTTATGCTCAGCGAGCTGTATGTCAACACCAGAAAAACTGATCAGGCCTTTGCTGTGCTGGATCAGTGTCTTGCCTTAAGCAAAGATGAAGAAGAGCCAAATATAATAAAGACCAGACTGGCGATCGCAAGGCTCAACCTGCTCAAGCGTGATGTGCCGGGAGCAAGAGAACAGATTGATCTGGTGCTGAAAAATAACCCGAAAGATATAGAAGGCAAGCTCCTTAATGGCAAACTGCTGCTGCATGATGGCAGCCCTTCGGAAGCAGTGGCTGAATTTCGGGCGGTGGTGAATGATAAGCCTGATTTTATGGAAGGGTATCTCCTGCTGAGCAGGGCGCATCTGGCAGACAAGAAACCGGAACTGGCTCTGGAGGTGCTGACCAGGGCTGAAGAAGCTAACCCAAAAGCCACAGATGTTCACCGGGCCATGGCCAGGCTGTATGTCCTGAAAAAGGAGTATGCGCAGGCGGAAGAGAGCCTGAAAAAGGTTTTCTTGTATGATCCGGCAAACCCCGTGATCCACGGGGAACTTGGCGATGTCCTTGTCGCCGCAGGAGATAAGGACAAGGCAGAGCGGGAATTCAGGTTGCTGGTGGAGAATCATCCGAAAATGCCGGCTGGCTACCTGAAGCTCAGTCAGCTTTATGCCGGGGAAAACAAGGTCTCTGAAGCGGTTGCCATCCTTGAGCAGGGCTGGAAGACGCTGCCGGATGTGCCTCTTCTTTTTATTAACCTGGTCAAAGGATACCTGAAAAGCGGAAAAAATGACGAGGCCGTCGAACTCTGTCAGCAGGTTATTACCGAGCATAAGGATAATGCCCTTGGTTACGCCATGCTTGGGCAGGTATATGCAGCAATAAAAGAATATGTCAGGGCGGAAGATACCCTGAAAAAGGCACTGGCATTAAAACCATCGTGGCAGCTGCCTTATCAAACCCTTGCCCAGCTGTACCTGGTCCAGGGTAAACTCAGGCAGGCAATCGGTGAAATGGAAAAACTTAAGGAACAAAATCCGGATAATCATGCCGCTTATCTCGCCCTTGGAGTTTTATACGAAAAAGACGGGCAGCTTGCACTTGCCAAAGAGCGTTATCGCCAGCTGGTTGAGAAAAAGCCTGATGTCTGGGTCGCCAACAATAACCTGGCCTTTTTACTGTGTGAAACCGACCCCAGTCAGCAGGAGCTGGATGAGGCCCTGACCCTAATTGAAAGGGCTCTCACGGCCAAACCGGAGGAAGCAGTGCTGCTCGACACCCTGGGGTGGGTCCATTTTAAACGTGGTGACCTGGCAGAGGCTGCGTCTGCGCTGGAAAAGGCACTGGAAAAAATTCCAGACAACCCTGCGGTGCATTATCATCTCGCGGCTGTGTATCAAAAGAGTGGACGGCTGGATGAGGCAAAACAGCATATTGCAAAGGCAATGACAAGTGACGAGGAGTTTCATGGCCGGGATGCAGCGGAAAAGCTGCAGCAGGTACTTCGTTAATCAGCGTACGCTGAAGCAGCCGTGATCAGGTGCATGGTAGAAGGAGAAAACAAGTACCTGCCCTCACCCCACCCATCTTCAGGTGAGTTGAAGGCAGGTATAAACGTAAAGCAAATGAAACCAGGGTGATACATGCCATGTGAGCAGGTACCAGATACCAGGTAACTGATCACGGCTGCTTCAGCTTTGCCCGATCACTCTTGCCCGCATACCCTTGTACACGAACGTCTCACTTCGCTTGCTTACCTGCGGGGAAGAGTGCTTGCCCAATTCTGTTGCCCCTGTGACCAGTTACACGTCAGAACCAGAGATAACCCTTAAGGTACAAACCCCGTCATTGGTTACGATAACAGGAATAAAAAAATGCGTATTATTTTTTCAGGATTAACCTTTGCCCTGATATGGGCTCTGCTGATCCAGCCTGCCCAGGCTGATGATAACGTACTGGTGGGAAGCAGATCGGTTGCAGCTGCAAGCAGTGAGCAGTACATGGTAGGCCCTGGTGATGTCCTTCTGCTCACAGTCTGGAAGGATGCCGCTTTGAGCAGACAGGTTACTGTACTGCCAGACGGCACAATCTCCCTGCCCCTGATCGGCCAGACCATGGCGAGCAACCGAACCGTTAAGGAACTTGAACAGGAAATTCGGGCCAAGATAGCAAAATACCTCCCTGAACCAGTGCTGGATATCAGTGTCCAGGCAGTTAACAGCATGATTTTCTATGTCATCGGCAAGGTGCGTGCACCTGGAAGGTATGCAACAAACGGTAATGTCAATGTCCTCCAGGCCCTGGCCATAGCTGGCGGGCTTGACAAGCACGCATCTGAGGGAAACATCAAGATTTACCGGGAAGAACAGTACCAGACCACCATCTTTTCCTTTGACTACGATGAAGTGGTAGATGGCGAGAAGCTTGAGCAGAATATCCGCCTGTTGAGAGGTGATGTGGTTGTGGTGCCGTAACCGCTTAGGATCAGAACCCTTTTGTTGATGAGTAACGGGGAGATACAGCCCCGTGATCACTTAGACCTGGTATTGTATAGCCACAAATGTCAGATATCTGGATAAACCCGGCAGACCGGGGTAAGGCGCCCTTCCCCGCAGGAAACCGCTTCACTGCTGTCTGGCGGTTTTGTTTCATCTGGTCTGGCCTGTGGCGGCTGTACACCTGGTGCAGGAGAAACGGGCTGTTGCCGCAGGCAGTCCTTGTTTCAGTGCTTGTCTGTCTTGCTGTTTCAGCCCATGCAGGCACACCGAGTGTAAAAGTCAGCGTGGAAATGCTTGAAGCCTACGATGATAATATCTTTTTTATCGACGAAGACAAGCCGACCGCAGAAGAGATAGAGGAGAGGGAAGAGGCGGCAGAAGAGGGACCTGACTCTGCAGAAGCAAGCAGTGATAAAGAGGCAGACACAACAGACGAGGAAGAACCAATTCGGGAGATGGAGCTTGAGGATTTTGTCACAACCCTTTCTCCCCATCTTGATCTGGGCTATACTGCCGATGAATGGAGCGTCATGTTGACGGCCCGGCTGAATTTTATCCGCTACGACAAATATTCGGAACTAGACGATGTTGAGTACCTGTACAAGAGTGAACTGAGCTATGAATTGAGCGAATACACCAACCTGTCCCTGGACGCCTCCTATAAAAAAGACGTAGACCAGGAAAGGGAGTTGGAAGACTCTGGTCTGATCTTCGGGACCACAGTGCGCAACAAGCAGGAGTGCAATATCTCCATAGATCATGAACTAACCGGGTATGCCTCTGTTTCTCTCACCTATGGCTACGAGCAGGAAGATTTTGATACTTCCAGTCTGGATGAGAAGGTTGCCGACCTGGAACAGGCAGAGCTTGACGCCCTGGCAGAGGAAGCTGAAGAATACCTGGCCGAAGACCAGGAAGAAAGTGAAGAGGAAGAGGGTGAGGAGGAAGAAGAGCGTACTCCGGAAGAGGAGCTGCTGGAGAAGCGGCTTGCTGAAGATTCCAGGGCGCATATAGCCAGTCTTACCCTGCGCCGGGATACTGGCACCCTGCTGACGGACAGTTTTGTCTATACCACTGCCAGCTACACCCATTACGCGACCAGTGAATCTGTACAGGACAACGTCACCATGGTGCTTGGAGTTGGCTACAGCTATGACGAATCCTGGAGTTTTCGGGCAGATGCCGGGGCCAGGAAATCACACGAAGACTACAAGTATGAGCAGTTGAAGCTGCTGGCAGCGTATCCTTACTATGACCAGGTGGATGTTGCAAAGAGCCAGGATGAATCCGGCCCTGTTGCTCATGTCAGTATCGAGTATAAGGGAGAATGGTCAGCAGCCGGTCTGGAGCTCTCTTATGATATTAAACCTGCCAGCGGTATAGGCACCCTGACAAAGCAGACTGAAGTCAGCCTTGATTACACGCAGTATGTGAGCGAGTCGCTCAGCCTGACTGGTTTTACCCGTTATATCGCTAAAAACCGGGACGGGGTCTATCTGTTTGAACCACTGGCGGATGAAGAGGCCCTTAAAGTGCATAACGAGATACCTGCGCTCAAGGAAAGGCTGGAAGAGGAAGAGGAGCCGCTGTACGGGGTTTCTTCAGAAAGCTGGCATGTGGGGGCAGAAATAAGCTGGGATATTAATCAGTACTTCACCCTGACAGCCAAGTATACCTATTCGGCAAAAAAAGAGAAGCTGATTTGTTCTGATGCCCGCAGGAACAGGTTTTTCCTGCAGCTGGATGTGAATTATTCTCTCTGGTGAACAGGTGCATGGCAGAAGCAGAGAATAACGCAGCAGTACAGACCCCGTGACTGGTTACGTGATCGGTTATCACTAGACAAGATATACAGGAGTACATATGCAGACAACACCGCTGACACCCGGCGACTACTGGGACATCGTCAAGCGCAGACAATGGGGAATTATCCTGACCGGTCTGCTGGTCTTTCTTCTCTGTACCGCTGTGGCTGTGCTGCTGCCCTCTATTTATCGATCATATGCCACTATCATGATCGAAGAGCAGCAGATTCCCTCTGATTTTGTCATGACCACAGTGAACACCTATGCCGAACAGCGGGTGGAAAATATAAGGCAGCGCGTGCTCAGTTTTTCCCAGTTATGGGAGATAATCGAGCGGCTTGATCTGTACAGGGAACTCAGGGAAAAGCTGACTGCGGAAGAAGTGGTTGAAAAAATGCGGGCTGAAGTCGGTGTGGATCTGCTTAATGCTGAAATCTATGACCGCAAGCTTGGGAGAGCGACCGCCATTACCACAGCCTTCACAGTTTCCTATGAAGGGAAAAGCCCGCAGGCTGTCTTGAAAGTGACAAATACGCTCACCTCCCTCTTTCTTGAGCAAAACCTGCAGGTACGTCAGCAGCGGGTCTCCGAGACCTCTGACTTTCTGGCTGATGAGGCGGCGCGGGTAAATAAAGAGCTGAAAGCCGCTGACAGGGAGGTTGCAGAGTTTAAGAAAAAAAATATCAATCAGCTGCCAGAGCTTTTTCAGGTGAACATGCAGGCGCTTAATGGGATTGAGCGCAACATTCAAAGCCTGAACATCGATATGCGTTCCCTTAAAGAACGGCGCGGTTATCTGGACGCGCAGCTATCCAGTATGTCTCCATACCTTGATGAAGTGAGGCAAAGCAGTCGAGCCATAATACAACTGAAAGAGCTGCAGACTCAGCTGGCCGGATTAAGGCAGAGATATTCCGAAGATTATCCGGATATCGGGTTTATCAAGGCACAGATGAAAGAATTGCAGGCCCAGGTTGATGAACAGAGAGCCTTATCGGACAAGCCGCTGAATATTGATTCCCCGGACAATCCTGCCTATATCAGCCTGAGTTCGCAGATGGCAAGTATTGATGTGGATATAGAGGGCGTAAAAAAACAGATAGAAGCATATGAAAAAAAAGCGGTCATGTACCGACAGCGTATTGAATCAACCCCAAGGGTAGAGGAGGAATATATTGCTCTGGTCAACCGTCGAAACGCACTGCTGGAAAAATACAATGACCTGAACCGGAAACATCAGGAGGCCAAGGTCGCTCAGGAGCTGGAAAAAAACCAGAAGGGCGAACGATTCACACTGATAGAACCCGCCAGATTTCCGGAAAAACCGGCTAAACCGAATCGGCTGGCTATTGTTCTGATTGGGGGCGTGCTGGCTGTTGGTGCCGGGATTGGTTTTGGCGCACTCAGGGAGTTGAGCGATCAGTCGGTCAGAAGTGTTGACCAGCTTGCTGCGTTGACCAGTGCCCCGGTGTTTACCGGGATCCCGCCAATAGTGACTGCGGAAGAGCGCGCCCGTAAACAAAAACGGTGTATCCTTGCCTGGGCAGCATTGCTGCTGGGCATTGCGCTGGCCGTTGTGCTGTTTCATTACCTGATAATGGACCTGGATATATTCTGGGCAAAGCTTGGCAGGAAAATTGACCGGTTGTAGAAGGAAGCAGGAAGACCTGGGGCAGAGTTTTTGCGGCAGCAGGTGAAAACCGGCTTGTCTCCACTGGTTCAGGCTGATTTTTCCCCTGCTTGTGCAGGTGGAGGGCAGGTTGCCTATGAACGTAATCAACTCCCAACCAAAAACGTACGTAACAAGGGAAGCAGATAAGGTGATAACAAAGGAAAATACATCAACTGACACCTGGCAGGCGCCTGTATACAAACAGACACGCGCCGTTACCATCGACACCAGCGTTGCCAAAGCCAATCATTGCCTGGTTACCACGGAAAACAAAGAGGCCGTGGCCGGGATGGAGGTGCTCCGTTCACACCTGCTCAATCATACTCGAACAAATGGGTGGCGTACGGTTATGATTACCAGCGCCCAGCCAGGGGAAGGGAAAACCCTGACCGCCATCAACCTTGCCTTGACCATGGCCAGGGAATATCAGCAGACTGTTGTCCTGGTGGACGCTGATTTGCGCAAACCCTCGGTGGCTCAATACTTGGGAATCGGACCGCAGCCAGGGCTTGCCGATTATTTTCTTGGTGATACGCCTTTGCAGGACATAATGCTGTGGCCAGGTGTTGAGAAACTGACCATGATCGCCGGTGACAAAGCCGTGCCAAACGCAGCGGAAATCATGGGCTCTCCAAAGATGAAGGAGCTGGTTTTGGAGCTGAAAGACCGATATCAGGATCGCTATGCCCTGTTCGACCTGCCTCCGCTGCTTGCCCTGGCTGACCCTATATCTTTTATTGACCATGTTGACTGCGTACTGCTTGTTGTTGAAGCCGGGCAAACAAGCTCCCGCGATATCAAAAAGGCGCAGAGCCTGATTCCTGACGATAAGCTGCTGGGGTTGGTGCTGAACAGGGACACTGCTCCCAGACAGCCCTATTAACACGTTCATGGAAGCAGATCATGCCTAACATCATTCATCTCGTCGCTGCGGCACGACCGAATTTCATGAAAATCGCGCCGCTTTATCATGCATTAAGCAAAGAATCCTGGGTAGTGCCAAAAATTGTTCACACCGGACAGCATTACGACATCAACATGTCTGATGCCTTTTTTGCTGACCTGATGCTGCCCGAACCGCACCATCATCTTGGTATCGGCAGTGGTTCCCATGCCGAGCAGACCGGCAAGGTGATGATCGCCTATGAAAGACTGCTCCACCAGACCCAGCCGGATATGGTGGTGGTGGTTGGTGATGTCAACTCAACCGTTGCCTGCACCCTGGCAGCGGTCAAAATCAACTATGGTTTGCAGGCAGACGGTACACAACCTCAGCGTACCAGACCGGTGGTAGCCCACCTTGAAGCAGGCTTGCGTTCCTTTGACCGCACCATGCCGGAAGAAATTAATCGGATAGTCACCGACTCCCTTGCAGACCTGCTCTGGACCCCTTCGCCGGATGGCGATGAAAACCTGCTCAAAGAAGGGATCGATCAAGAAAAGATCCAACGGGTGGGGAACATCATGATCGATTCCCTGGAAATGCTCAGACCAAAAATTGAGCAGGAACAAGCTGCCCAGCAGTATGGCTTCAGTCAAGGAGACTACGGCCTGGTAACCCTGCACCGTCCCGCCAACGTGGATGCGCCAGAAAAACTCAAGCAAATCTGCAAGGCTCTGGAGGAGATTTCTCAAACGTTACCACTTATTTTTCCGGTGCATCCCAGAACCAGAAAAAATCTGGAACAAAACGATGTATGGACACGACTGGAAAATGCTCCAGCAATACACCTTGAAGCACCGGCCCCTTATATTCGTTTCATGAGCCTGGTTTTTGACAGTCGTCTGCTCATTACGGATTCCGGTGGCGTGCAGGAAGAGACAACATATCTCGGTATTCCTTGTTTGACGTTGCGTCCCAACACCGAAAGACCTGTGACTGTAACTCAGGGGACAAACAGGTTGATTGAGACGAGCGAACTATCTAACGAATTCAAAAAATTAACGTCTCGGCCAGGAAGTAAAGAAATTGAATTTTGGGATGGTTGTACTGCCAGCCGTACGGTAAAAAAGATAAGAGACTCGCTACTGTCCCGTTTTGATAACTCCGTTAACTACTGCTGTTTTGTGCTGTAACCGCTCGCAGCTCACCCACAGAGTTTCCTGATTAGTCGTTTACCCTTACCTCTTCGAGGGGTCACTATTGAAGGCATAAAGACAGGTAACTCCTCACCGCTCACCCCTCCTTGAGCGAGCACGACCCGCCGCATAGAGGGGCTATAACTGCCAATCGTGCTTGTCCAGATAGGGGCAGCCTGAGAGCAGTTACACGTTTGAGGCAGGTAAAACCAGAGAGGTACACACCCAGTGAGTAGTTACTGCTGCGGTACAATATCCTGAAAGACAGAACGCCTTGACAGACAAACCACAGACTCGTTCTTGAAACCCATGATCACTGCCTTGCATTGTGCCAGAAAAAGTATCTGCCCCGGCAGATACCTGAGTCTCTTGATTCCGCCTCTCCTGGTGTTGCTATGCGTTTCCAGTACAGCACACGCTCAAAATCACTTCCCCTGTTACAGCGAGATACAAAAAAACGTCACCTTCTGGAAAGATGTTTATGACAAGTATGATTCTACCCAGGGAATACTGCATGACCGCACCGATCCCACCATAATTTATACGGTTGTCAACCTGATTAACTGGGAATTTCCAAAAGCTGGCAAGATAAACAGGCAGATTACAAGGCTCGCCAGAAAAAGGATAAAAAAAATACTCCTTGATCTGGGTCATGGAAAAAAACCGGCCACTGAGGAAGAAAAAAAGATAGCATCACTCTTTCCCCGGAACAAGCCCGCAGCATTTCTTCAGGCCCGGGAAAATATCAGGCTGCAGGTGGGCCAGAAGGACCGTTTTTACAGGGGAGTGATTCGTTCTGGTAAATATATCGGGCAGTTAAAAAAAATCTTTCGCGCTTACGGCCTGCCTGAAGAGCTCGCCTACCTTCCCCACGTGGAGTCGTCTTTTTACCCGCTTGCCAATAGCAAGGCTGATGCCAGAGGTTTATGGCAGTTCACCGCAGGTACCGGTAAACAATACCTCACTATCAATGAACTTGTTGACGAACGACTGGACCCTCATCTCTCGTCCCATGCGGCCGCAAAACTGCTTAAGGAGAACTATTCTCAACTTAAAACCTGGCCCCTTGCCCTGACTGCGTATAATTATGGACGGGCCGGCATGATACGGGCTGTTAAGGAACATAAAACTTACCAGAAGGTATTTTTACTCTATAATAAGGGGTATTTCAAGTTTGCTTCCAGAAACTTTTATTCCGAATTTCTCGCGGCACTGGAGATAGCAAAAAAGCTGGAAAACGACCCTAAGCTGAAAAAACATAAACCAGAGGCCACCTTGACCGTCAGGCTTCCTGGCTACGCCTCATGTGCAAGAATGAGAACTTTTTTTAAAGTAGGTAAACAGGATTTCGCCCGGTTGAACCCGGCTCTTCGTCCCTCTGTCCTCAACGATACCTTGTTGATGCCCAAGGGATATCTCATGCGGCTGCCAGCAACAAAAAAAATTCGCACAAGACTGTCTCAATTAAATCAATCATTGTTTTCAGGCAGTCAGGTTGCCCATACCTATCATATTGTCCGTAAGGGAGAATCAGTCTCTGCCATTGCCCAACAACACCACACCTCTGCGCGCACCATAAACAGGCTGAATAATCTTCCTAAAAATTCAACCATCAGAATTGGACAAAAGCTAAAAATTCCGTACAATAAAGAAAAGGTGCTGCTATTAAAAACAAAAGGAAAGAGAACTCCTTAAATGTTTTTTACCCTGACCGTAACTGCTCTCAGGTCACCTTGACCGGGGCAGGTGCGAATGGCGGCTATGCCCAGCCATGCAGCTACCCCGTATTTCTCGTAAACATGTTGTCTCGTTTGAGAAGAAATACATAACAACACATGCCTGAGCTGATGAGAAATCCGGGCTGATTGTGAACGCCCGAAGACGGGTGAGTCGGGATCAGGTGCAATGTATCAAGATGCCCCGTAGAAGAGTAACTCGTGGATATATCTCAAACAATACAGGAACTCAAAAAACGTCCTGATTTTGCTGACAATGTCGGCATGATACTCGTTCATAACGGAACAGTACGCAGCTGGTCCAGAAACGGCAGAAGGCGAGTAACCACGCTCAAGGTGGACATTAACATGGATAAGGTCGAAGCTCTTCGTCTCGAATATCTTAAAAAAAAGGGTATCTACGACATACTCATCGAGGCAAGATCCGGCTCTTTTTCTCCTGGGGATGACCTGCTTTTTATTGTGGTTGCCGGTGATCTGCGGGAAAATATCAAGCCTGTTCTGGCTGAACTGCTTGATCGAATCAAGGCTGAAGCCGTAGAGAAACAGGAGCTTTGACCCCGGAGAGAAGTCCGCTGTAACGACTCAACAGGAGGCAAAAATGGCCAAGGCCGAAGACCTCATTAAAACATTTAAAAAAACAAAGACGCTGCCGCCCATTGTTACACGGCTTGCACAGTTGATTAATGATCCAGACGCAACCCTGCAGGATTTTGAGGAGGTAATTCGTACCGACCCGGCCCTGGTGGCTCGTCTGCTCACTCTTGTTAACAGCTCTTTCTTTGGTATGTCCCGCCAGGTCGATTCCATCTCAAGAGCAGTCGCTCTGCTGGGAATGAAAAATCTCCATAATATTGCTGTGACCGATGCCATCCAGGGCATGGTAAACCCTGACCAGTCTGACGGCAGTTTTTCCCCTGAACAACTCTGGACTCACAGTGCCGCTGTGGGGTTATGCTGTAAAATGATTGCTGAACGCATATTCTCCATAAATGGAGACGATGCCTATCTTTGCGGCATTCTTCATGATATCGGCCTAATCGTCGAACTTGAGGCAGCCAGAGATGATTTTTTTCATATCATGCAGTCGATCGTACCAGGAGGGCCTTCCCTTCTTGAGCTTGAGCAGGACCAGCTGGGCACTGACCATTGTGAAATTGGTTATCTGCTTGCCCAGGAGTGGCAGATAGCCGCCCCGCTTGTTGAGGCCATAAAAGATCATCACACAACCAGCCAGTCTCCTTCACCCGACTCGCCAACCGGTATCCTGCTGATGTCAGAATACATTGTCGCCCAGCTGGGATTCCAGGTCAAGGAAGATCTTGCTCCAAGCCTCTCGAAGAATCTGACCAGTCATCTTCAAAAAAACATCACAGAATATAAGGTGCTGGCTGAAGACCTGCCGGAAGAGCTGGAAAATATCGCAGGAATGTACGGGGCATAATTTCCAGGAGTTACAGCTATGGAGCTAAATAACCTTTTTGCTGACCTTGTTGATCCGGCAGGTACGCTTGAAAATCTTCGCCTCCGTCTTGAGCAGGAAACCGATGATGTGCTGCTGTACTTCTGTGCAGACGACCAGGGAAACCACACCAGCTCTGCCCTCTTCCCCATAGGACCTGATGCGGCCCTTGACCTCATAAAAATCAACCGGGAAGTCTCCTCGGCAACAACCATTACATTCCAGGGCCATCATTACTGCCTGGTTGTAATTCCTGAACTGCAAGCTGTGGTTCTGGCCACCTCGGAAAAAACAGTTGACGGAAACTATTCCGACTGGCTTGCCACTTTATTGAGCCTGAATATCCGCCTGTTCCTCTCACACAAGGAAACGGAGGATACCATCACCCGCCTGCGCATCCAAAAAAAGCAGTTTGACCGGAAATCCGCTGTCCTGGAAAAAAAGTTCCAGGACATAATGGTGGAAAATGAACAAAACTACAGGAAAATACAGGAACAGCAGGTCAACTATTCCAAAACCTTGCAGGAAGAGATCAGACAGCAGACAGCAGAGCTTCGTTCTGCAAAAAAGGCTGCCGAGTCAGCCAATGTAGCCAAGAGTGAATTTCTGGCCTCAATGAGTCATGAGATCCGCACCCCCATGAATGGTATCATCGGGTTCACCGATATGCTTCTTGATACCGGACTAGATGACAACCAAAGCGAGTTTGCTCAAACCATAAAACGAAGTGCTGATGCCCTGCTCTCCCTCATTAATGATATTCTGGATTTTTCCAAGGTCGAGGCCGGAAAGCTTGACCTGGAGTGGATAGATTTCGACCCGGAGATAACAGCTCAGGACGTATGCGACCTCATCCGGCCAAAGGTCGCCAACCTCCCCATTGAGGTACTCTGCAGAATTGACGATAACCTTCCCGCCAATGTTACCGGCGATCCCGGGCGTTTTCGCCAGGTACTGGTCAACCTCATGGGCAATGCCGTAAAATTTACCCAAAAAGGCGAAATTGAACTGGCCGTAATGGTCGAAGAAGAGAGAGAAGACGCCATAACCCTTCATACCCGTATCCGGGATACCGGAATCGGCATTCCAGCAGAAAAACTGGAGTCGATTTTTGAAGCTTTTCGCCAGGCAGACGGCTCCACCACAAGGGAATACGGAGGGACCGGACTCGGACTTTCCATCTGTCGAAAAATTGCCGGTATCATGGGTGGTAACTGCTGGGCGACCAGTGTCCCCGGTGAAGGCTCGACCTTCCATTTTACTGCCAGAATGAAACAATCAACCCGGCAGCATGTAAAAAAATTCGCGACAGCTTCTCTTGCAGAAAAGAAAATCCTGATAGTCGACGACAATGTAACCAACCTCAATATTCTCAAGCACATACTGGAAGCAGAAGGCATTGATGTGGAAACTATACAGGACAGCACTGACGTTCGAGAGAATCTTGATCTGGCCAGCAAAAAAGGGTCTCTCTATGACCTGATTATTCTTGATATTCAGATGCCCGCTCCTGACGGATTTGCGCTGGCCCAGATGATCCGCAATGATATCCCTCAAACGGCGCACATTCCTCTTCTTGCCTACACCTCTGCAACGGACCGCAAGGCGAGTCTATGCAACAAGGCTGGCTTTAACGCCTTTCTCACCAAGCCTGCCCGCAGGGAAATTTTATTTAAAACAATAGAAAAGCTGCTCTCAAATGATGCAAAAACTGCAGAAAGAGAACCGAAAAAAAAGCTTATCACCCAATACAGTGTCCGGGAAGAACTCAAGCAATCGATCACTATTCTTCTTGTCGAAGATAACCCGGTGAACCAGAAGCTGGCGACCCTTATCCTGACCAGGGCAGGGTACAATGTTACCGTGGCAAACAACGGCAAAATTGCCGTGGAAAGATACACCGCTGCACCGAAACAGTTCGATCTGGTGCTTATGGACATACAGATGCCGGAGATGGACGGTCTCAAGGCCACAGAGATTATCCGCGAAAAAGGGCACAATAAAGTACCGATTGTTGCCATGACTGCAAACGCGATGAAAGGCGACAGGGAAAAGTGCCTGAGTGCGGGCATGAACGATTACATCTCCAAGCCAATCAAAAGAGAAATTGTTTTTGAAATAATTCAAAAGTGGCTGTTCCGGGAAGTGGGCCTGTAACTGTATGCACCTGCTGGAATTGATTCAATCCTGGGCCTTTACCGAGACTCTCGCGGGAGGTACTTACTCTCAGGGCATGTGCACTACCCTGGTTTCACTTGCTTTACGTCTGTACCTGCTTTCAGTTTGTCCGAAAAATGGTAAACAGAGAGCAGGTACTGCAGGAGAATGTCAATGACGGATGAAAACACCCGCTCCATTTACACCATTCTTGGTGGAAACAATTTTTTACTCATTATCCCTCATGGCAGAAAAGAAACTGCTGAAGAGAATACAGGCAGCAGTCTTGCCGGGTTTGGGCGAAAAATGGCTAAAGAACTTGGATGTTATGCGGTCATTAATAACAAATACAAACAGTCAATTATCAATTGTTACGATCTGGAGACAATCAAGTCGCGGGAAAAGGTGACGAAAGCCTTTCTTCTGAAAATCAAGCAGTTTAAAGACGAAATATCCGGCAACGGCTTGCTTCCCCATATCTTCATTTTTCAGGTGGCAGAAAAACCACTGCCAGGAGGTACGCATATATTTTTTGGGTATGGTCAGGGTGAACGAGGAAATAATCTGCGTCCTCATAATCCCTCTTTTTCACCATCACTGCTGGGAAAATTTCGGGTGGCGATTGAAGATAACTACCTGAAAACTGAAATTGCCCCTCCAGATTCGCCCTTTTGCGGCAATGAGACGCATCATATCAACCAGCTGTTTCGACAAAAAAACTTTGCCGAAGATTTTTTTGACCCTGAAGTACGCTCTCTGCTGCTCACCCTCTCTCCGGATCTCTTCAGTGAACCTGAATCTGTACAGTATGCAGCCAAAGCTCTTGCCAGTGCCTTGAAACAGTTTTCCAGGCAGATGTCACTGGTGCGACAGATAAAGGTTGAGACTATTGATATTCAGGAAGAAAAGGATTTTCAGTATATTTTTCGTATTCCAAATGACAGCGAATACAGTGAGCTGGCCAGAGAATCATATATTGAAGAACTGGCAGCTTCCATTGAACGAAATGGACTGCTTCACCCTCTGGTTCTCCTGCAGAAGGAAAACGGCAGGTATAAAATCCTGTGTGGATACAGACGGTTTTCTGCGATAAAGCGGCTCGATCACAAATGGGTCGAGGCAAAGATTTTTCAGGAACAGGATTTCAATACCGAAGATTTCTTTAACATTTCCCTGGCGGAGAATACCAGACGAAGAAACCTCAATCCTGTAGAAATCGGCAACTTTCTGGAGTCTGCCAGCCAGACCATGAAACTGAATAACACCATGCTTGCCGAAAGGTTCGGCGAGACTTTGGGAATAGGTACTCCCGGCAGAAAAGTCTCTCACTCAACCATTCACAAATACAGGAAAGTCTACCAAATAAGAGCGAGGAGAGAATCAGCCAGTATCATTAATGATATTATCAACGAAAAACTCCCCTTTGCCATTGCCGCCGAAATCCTTGCCCCAATAAAAAATCCTGCTGATCGAGATTCTTTTTACCTGGAAGTCGTCAAGCCACTTGCCCCTACCCGCCTTCAGCTGCAAAAAATTCTCACGCTTCTGCAGAAAAAACCAGATCAGCTAAAAAACACCATCAACAGTGACGAAATACAGGGACTCATTGCCACAGCCATGCGGTCGGATCAGAAAGCTCCCGCCTTTATCAACCTGCTGCAGAAAACCCTGGTCAAGCCCTCTGCCCACTGTTCGTACGCGAAGAAAATAAAGGAAATCAGAAGCAAATACTTTGGCCCTGAGGCGGAAAAGAAAGATTTTAACATCAAGCAGGACAGACGAAAAAAAGACGGGAAAATAGAGGTGAGCTTCCGTATTACCAAAGATAATTATAAAGAAATACTTAACCAGCTCACTGAACTTCTAGACAAGGAGCAGATCTTCCCCTGATATGTGGAACTTAGCGTAAAGCAAGTGAAACCGGGAAGGTAGTGATCCTGTAAGCAATTAAACGTTCTCTTCTAACCAGCATGGCTGGATCAGGTTTGCCAGCCACAAACGAACCATGAAAGCTCGCCACTTCGGCAAGGGATCGGTATCACTTCCCCTGAGAGGCTTTCATATAAACCAGCATGGCTGACCCAGACAGCCTTCAGCCATAACAAAACATGAAAATCGAAACTTCGGGAAATTAACATCTTTTTTTGAACAGATTTTCGGATAAACATACTAACAAAGGGCGCTGAAAAGATCAGCGTAACCCTTTGTAGTTCTGCGCAAACTCGACGAAAAGGTTTTCCTTTCAAAGCAGCACAGTTTAAAAGAGATAGAGTGATTGTTTCAACACCCTTTAACAGGGCATGAAATGACTATTGTACAGCCCTCTGGAGGACGTTAATATGGAAATTGGCGACAAACTCATCCAAAGAGCAGCCAGAAACTCAGACATAAGCGAACAGGACCTGCGCTTTTTTCTTTCAGAAGGAGAGCGGCGTGTGTATGCGCCTAATGAGTGGCTTTTTCAGGAGTCCACCCCCAGAAAATGGGCCGGGATTCTCCTTGAAGGGAAGGTAGAATTGGTCCGTGGGCTGCACGGCTCGTCACAACATGTCGCGACGATGATTCGAGGCGCCCTGATAAGCGAAGGGGCCTTTCTTGAGGGAGACTCTCATACCAATGGTGCCTTTACCAGACTTGGCGCAACGGTCTGGCAGATTTCAACAGAAAGGATTGCCGCCTTTCGCCAGGATCACCCCGAACTCTTTTATCGTATTGCCTCCCGGATAGCTATCGGTATCAACAGGCGTTTGCAAGTGCTTTCAACCCGGCTGTACAAAAGTCGCCAGGGGCCTCATATTGTCAGTGGTTTCAGGATGGAGCATGATTCCCTGGGTCAGCGTGAAATTAGTGACCAGGTCTATTATGGAGTACAGACGCAGAGGGCGATTGAAAATTTTGCCATTTCCGGGGTCAAGGTACATAATTTCGCTCATCTTGTTGAAGGACTCGTCCTGGTAAAAAAGGCGGCTGCGCAGGCAAACCACCAGCTGGGCGTGCTTGGCAAGGAGAAGATGGAAGCGATCTGTGCTGCCTGTGATGAGGTGCTGGCAGGCAAGCTGCGAGAACATTTTGACGTTGATATGTTTCAGGGGGGAGCCGGCACCTCAACCAACATGAACGCCAACGAGGTCATCGCCAACAGGGGGCTGGAGATCATGGGCCATGTTAAGGGGGAATACCAGTATCTGCACCCCAATGATCATGTCAACTGCTCCCAGTCTACCAATGATGCCTATCCAACTGCAATTAAACTTGCAGTCCTGCTGTCATCAAACAACCTTGTTGGTGCCATGGAACAGTTGCAAAAGGCACTGATTGCCAAGGCCGAAGAATTTCAGGATGTGCTCAAGATGGGGCGTACCGAGAACCAGGATGCCGTCCCCATGACCCTGGGGCAGGAGTTCAGTGCCTATGCAGTGATGCTTGGCAGTGCAATCAAGGCCATCCAGCGCGCAGCACACGAATTTTTGAGTATCAATATGGGGGCAACGGCAATCGGCACCGGGATCAACAGTCCTCCAGGCTATGCAAACCTGGTGACGGAAAAGCTGTCTGAAATTTCTGGCTTTGAGCTCCGCCGGGCAGAAAACCTGGTGGAAGCGACTCAAAATGCCGGAACCTTTGTACAAATGTCAGCAGTACTCAAGCGCGCAGCAGTACAGATTTCTAAAATATGCAACGACCTCAGGTGGATGTCATCAGGACCCCGATGCGGGCTCAACGAGATCAACCTGCCGGCAATGCAGCCTGGTTCTTCCATCATGCCCGGGAAGGTCAATCCGGTTATTCCAGAACTGGTCAACCAGATCTGCTACCAGGTCATGGGGTATGACAGTGTCGTGTCCATGGCTGCTGAGGCGAGTGAGCTCGAATTATGCATGGCTGAACCGATCATTGCATACGATCTGCTCCACGGGATGATGATCCTTAAAAATGGCTGCATTACCCTGGCTGCCCGCTGTATCAACGGCATAGAGGCAAATCGTGATGTGTGTCGGCAATACGTGGAAAACAGCATTGGTCTGGTTACTGCCCTGGTACCGATCATTGGTTATGAGCAGTCTGCAGCAATTGCCAGGGAGGCGCTCAAGACGGGGGGCAGCGTCTACCAGCTGGTCCTTGACAGGAAACTTTTGACCAGAGAGGAACTTGACGATATGCTGCAACCAGAAAACATGACCGACCCAAGGGAAATACCTCGCCATTCGAGACAGGAGACCGATTAATACAAGCGATTTTAACCCGGATGTCTCAAGGGCATCTTGTCTGATTTGAGAAGATAACCTTGAAATACGAGAAAAAATCAGCAACCGATAACGGGGTCTGTACCTCCCCGCTATCCCCCCCTGCTGCATACCCACAGGATGTATACACTATGAACGAACGAGATCGACTGAAACAATTACTCTTGGAAAAATCCTGCCGACAAGGCAACTTCACCCTTACCTCCGGGAAAACATCAGATTTTTATGTGGATGGCAAACAGACAACCCTTGATGCTGAAGGAGCCTATCTCTGTGGCCACCTGCTTTACACCCTGATCAGGGAGTTCTCCCTGCCCATTGGCGGCGTTGGCGGCATGACCCTGGGTGCTGATCCCCTGGTCACGGCGGTATCCATTGTCTCTTTTCTGGAGGAAAGGCCAATACCTGCCTTTATTATCCGCAAAGAAGCCAAGGCTCACGGCACAGGTAACTATATTGAGGGAAAGAATAATCTTGCTCCCGGAACAAGGGTGGCCCTGGTTGAAGATGTGGTCACCACCGGCGGCACCTTGTTAAAGGTCATTGAGCGTGTGGAAAACGAGGGATTTTCAGTAGGTCTGGTAGCCACTATTGTAGACAGGGAGGAAGGAGGGACGAAAGCCCTTGCGGATCGTGGCTACCCTTTAAAAGCTGTTTTTACCAGAGCCCAGCTTATGAGCGGGTCTCAATAAAGTGCAAGGCAGAAGAGGCAACGGGTCACTGGAAGTACTGCGCCGCTGCCGAGAGGTGAGGCTCAGTGTACTACCTCCAGGAAGAAGGATCATATCCATGAGGTGAACCACAGACCACACTTATTTACAGGACCCGTAACCTGTTTATTTCAGAATATTTATACCTGGAGCCGCTCTCAGGCTGCCCAGATTCGGGCAAACACGACTGGCAGCTATAGCCTCTCTGTGCGGACGATCACCCGAAAAGGGACTATACCCTGCATTTCTCCAGCAAGTGCTGCACCTTTTCCAGCATTGGCGGCAGGGTTTTTCTGTCAAGCGCACTTATGGATACTCCGTTATCGCAGACAGGTATGATTTCTTTTCCATCTGCCAGATCGATCTTGTTAAACACCTTCAGGCAAGGGATCATATCAAGCTCTAAATCTCTCAGCAAGGATTCCACCACCTCTGCCTGCTGCCTCCATTGCGGGTTTGACACATCAATAATATGCAAAAGCAGATCTGCCTCAACCAGTTCTTCCAGGGTAGACTCAAATGCCTTGAGCAGCTCTGTCGGCAAGTTGCGGATAAACCCGACTGTATCCGTTACAATCACCTCATAATCATGCGGAAAACGAAGCCGTCTGCTGGTGGGATCAAGTGTTGCAAAAAGCAGATCTTCAGCCTGCACATCGCTTCTGGTCAAGGTGTTGAGCAGGGTTGATTTTCCGGCGTTGGTATACCCAACCAGCGATATCACCGGCACATCCTTTTTCCTGCGCCGACTTCGGCGATGGTAGCGCTGCCTTCCCACAGACTTGAGTTCCTTTCCCAGCCGGGCAATCCGATCATTTATCCGGCGCCGATCGATCTCGAGACGGGTTTCACCAGGCCCACGAGTGCCAATACCTCCAGTCAGCCGGGAAAGGGCGTCGTCTCTGGTGGTCAGTTTAGGAAGCATGTATTTCAACTGCGCCATTTCAATCTGCAGCTTGCCTTCTCTTGATCTGGCCCGGTGGGCAAAGATATCAAGGATCAACTGGGTGCGGTCAATGACTCTGAGGTCGGTATGATCCGTTACCGACCTGATCTGGGAGGGGCTGAGTTCCTGATCAAAAAGAAGTAGATTGACACCAAGACGAAGCCCGGCAAGCATGATTTCCATAAGTTTGCCACGTCCCAGAATAAAGCGTGGGTGCATCTGTTTTCGCCGCTGAATAATCTGGCCAAGCACCTCGACATCCGCTGATCTGGCCAGCTCAACCAGTTCGGCCATGGAGTCTTTAGCAGCTTTCCTGGTTCCAGTTGTAACGCTGACAAGCAATGCCCGATCCTTGCCCTTGTCAACGTCGGCAACTGGTCGAGCCCGCACAAACTCTCTTTCAAGTGATTCGATAAGGGCGAGGCAGGAATATGGCTGATTGGCCGGATGAACCGGGGGCAGTTCCTCCCAGTCACGCCCGTCAATCCGGCTAGGTAAAAGGTGGGAGCAATAAAGCAGTTCAGGCAGCTGCTGCTGATCCATGGTCAAAACGGCCATCATATCGAGACGAAGGCAGGCCATATCCATAATATCTTCCTCGTTCACCCCGCCTTGGCGAAAGGTCGTATGCACGCAGCGAATCCCGCGTAACCTGCCGCCACTCATACCAATTTCAGGCAAAGCTGGTATAACGATTCGATCATGGTCACCGACAACCACCCTGGCGATGGTCCCGGATCGATAAATAAGCAGACCAATCTGTCGCTTGATCTCGGCCGACAGCGAGGTGAGTAACCCTGCCAGATCCCGGCTAATTACCTCATCTGGAGCTGTCTTTTTCTGGGCAAGCCGTTCAAGGGCTCTTAGCTGCCTGTGTTTCAGGCCGTTTTTATTTCCAGTAACTGCGGCTATCTCGGCTCCTCCATCTATTCTCTTCCAGCTCCTAGTGTCATGTCAACGATGAAATGTCAGTATATTGCGCCGGATTTTTCCTGTCCTTATGCAGCCTTGTCCTGTGTTGCATAGTAGTGCTATGTGACCCAGGGCAAGGCTGCATAAGGGCTGAAAAAGACAAGCAGGATACGACAGAGCCTGAACCAGCCGCTCAAAGCCAAGGCCAAACCCGGCGTGAGGAACAGAACCATATTTCCTCAGATCCAGATACCAGGCGTACTCGTCCATGTCCAGACCAGCTTCTTCCATTCGTTGCTGAAGATAATCATACCGTTCTTCCCGCTGACTTCCACCAATCAGCTCACCGATACCAGGAATCAGCACATCCATAGCCGCCACAGTATGGCCGCTTTCATCACGCCGCATATAAAAAGGCTTGATAGCTTCTGGATAGTTGGTAACGATGACCGGCAAACGGGCTATCTCCTCGCACAGAAACCTTTCGTGTTCTGCCTGAAGATCCAGGCCCCATCGTACGGGAAATTCAAATTCTTTCTGTGCTTGCTCAAGTGCTGTTACTGCTTCCGAATAGGTCATCCGCACGAATGAACCTTGTGATACCCTCTTCAGCCGTTCCAGAAGCCCTTTGGCGACAAAACGGTCAAACAGCTTAAGGTCCTCTCCGCATTCTTCCATTACCATATCAATAAGGTACTTAACCAGGGCTTCGGCTGCAGCCATATTCCCTTCAAGGTCACAGAAAGCCATCTCAGGCTCAACCATCCAGAACTCGGCAAGATGGCGTGAGGTATTGGAATTTTCTGCCCGAAAAGTCGGCCCAAAGGTGTATACCCGTCCATGGGAAAGAGCAAAAATCTCGGCCTGAAGCTGGCCGCTGACAGTCAGACCGGCTCTGCGTGAGAAAAAATCATCAGCAAACGAGCCCCCACTCAGAATTTTTTCTGATGAAAGTGCTGTCACCGTAAACATTTCCCCGGCGCCCTCGCAGTCAGATGTGGTAATAACAGGGGTATGCACCTGAATAAAACCATTGTCCCGAAAGAACTGGTGGATACCGAAGCTCAACACATTACGCACGCGCATAACCGCAGCCAGGGCATTGGTTCTTCCCCGCAAATGACTGATAGAACGTAAAAATTCAAAGCTGTGTCTTTTCTTCTGTAAAGGATAGCTTTCCGGCTCGGCCCACCCGAGAACCCTGACCAGTCTGGCCTGCAGCTCAACCTCCTGCCCCTTGGCCGGAGATGGAACCAGTTTGCCACAGACCTGAACAGCGCAGCCGGTTGTCAATCGTTTCACCTCGCTCTCATAATTGGTAAGCGCAGACTCGGCAATAACCTGCAAGCTGGCCAGGCAGGAACCATCTCCTACTTCCAGAAAAGATAACTTGCCAGAATCCCTGCGGGTTTTTACCCAGCCAAAAATCTCAAGATTTTCGTTCAATGGTGGTTTGCCGAGAAGCTGGTGTATGGTTCTGCGCTCATGCGGAGAGGGAAAACTCATAAAATGATCCTTGTTGATAATGTTGTCGTCTATCTGTACCTACTCACTGGGTGTGTAACGCTCTGGTTTTACCTGCCTCAAACGTATAACTGCTCTCAGGCTGCCCCTGTCTGGACAAGCACGATTGGCAGCTATAGCCCCTCTCTGCGGCCGGTCGTGATCGTGCAAAGAGGGGTGAGCTGTGAGGAGTTACGTCTATCTTACAGCTGCTTCAGCAGTGATTACCCAGCGATGGGTGAACCGGGAGCAGATAGAAAAGAGTTGGCGCAACCGATTACGGGTTCTGCATCTTCCTGCTATTTTTCATTTCTGCTGACTGCTTGAGGAGATAATCATTTCTGACGTTACCAAGAGCAGAAAAAATCTGTTTTTTGGCTTCAGGATGAAGCGCATACATCGCCTGGACGAGCTGGCGCACATCCTTGCGCCTGGTCTGCCCTGAAAGCGGGCAGCAGGTTGACACAGCTCTGATCCCCAGGTTCCCTGCAGCCTGTCTTATCTCGCTTTTGTCAATATAACTCAAAGGTCGAATCAAGGAAAGGTTGCCGCAAAAAAGCTCCTGTTTGGGGCGCATGGTACTTAAATTGCCGGAAAAAGTCATATTCAAGACAAAGGTTTCAATGATATCGTCACGGTGATGCCCCAGGGCAAGGGTCGAAAATCCCCGCTCCCGGGCGTGACCAAAAAGCTGGGTTCTGCGGGAACGGGCACAATAATAACAAATGTTTCTGGGATGTGGTGCGGTCAGCTGTGCTTCATCCGGTCTCCATAAAGCAGGAAGCACTGTCAGTGCTATACCTGTACGGGCAACCGCAGCCTTGACGTTACAAGCGGCCGGGCCGGGGCTGTCTGCATCTCCTTCCATATCCACATGAACAGCTTCAAGAGAATAGGAAAGCGGTGCCTTTTTCCGCCAGAAATGGAGAAGCCAGAGAAGAAACAGGGAGTCGATACCGCCGGATACTGCCACCAGCACCGAGTCTCCATCAGCAAGCATGGCATACTCATGCATGACCTTGCCAATGCGCCGGTTCAGCTTTTTGGGCAGAATGAATGAAAACGATTTTTTCACAAACTGATCAATCTGAAAGATAGGGACACTGGTCAAACTTTTCTTTTACACCTTCTTCCAGCAATTGCTCAGCTGTAATCATGACAAAGCCCCTGTTTGTTGCTTTTTTCAGGTTATAGAGGTTCTCCATCAGGGATTGCTGGGTTTCATCATATCGGCCATGGCACAATATTTTCTTTCGGGTAACATCATAAAGCCTGTAACTGAATGCTGCTGAGGCCGGTTCCTGAGCTGAAAACCTTCCTCCTACCCTGTCAGAGTATTTTTCGATAACGACTTCAAGCATGGCGGGACAATTCACCCGCCCGGCTGCCTCAAGCAGTTCATCTTCAGGGCTGCTGCCACCACTTTGGCTCAACCTTTCAGCAGAATACCTGCTGATAAAACGATAATCCCTCTCGCCATGCAGTTGTCTCAAGGTATCCCGCAAGATCAAATCCAGTGCTTCGGCGCCATTCTCGAGTTTCTTGACCCCGGCGAAAGAAGGCTCATTTTCATAATCAATTCCTGTTTTCACCGGCATCACTCCTATGCACATAACCGCAGCGTCAGCCAGTGTCTGATTCTCCTGGTCATTACTATCACTGGCGCAGCCTGACAAAAAAAGAAAAGGAAGGAAAAATAGCAGGAAAAATAGGGTCTTGGGTGTAGTCATTTTTGTCTCCAGCTGGTTATAAACTGTGTATAAGGCGTTGTTTACAAGGTGCCCTTGGACGAAAGTTGTCCGGACAAGATGTCATGCTTCCTGGTCGCAGCATCCATGGCGCGGGCCAGTGCCTTAAAAATGGCTTCAAGGATGTGGTGTCCGTTTTCGCCGTGCAACAGGTCTACATGCATGGTTATACCACCATGAAGGGAAAACGCACGCAGAAACTCCTTGGCCAGACAGACATCAAATGTCCCTATCTTCTCGCAGGGAATTTCCACAGCATAGTGAAGAAAGGGCCGGTTAGAAATATCCACACAAACCCTTGCCAGGGTTTCGTCCATAGGTAAATAGGCATGACCATAACGGCAGATACCTGACTTGTCACCCAGTGCCTTTGCAAAAGCCTTGCCCAGACAGATGCCTGTATCCTCTACAGTATGGTGATCATCAATGTTAACGTCACCTCTGGCCGTAACAGAAAGATCAAAGAATCCATGTACTCCGAACAGGGTGAGCATGTGATCGAGAAAACCAACACCAGTATTGATTACCGTATTTCCTGCACCATCAAGTTTAAGGTTGAGCTTGATGTCTGTTTCTTTGGTTGTTCTTATTATTTCAGCGTTTCTGGGGATTTCCGTCATTATACTGCCACCTGGTAAAAAGTAACTGATCACGGGGCCTGCACCTCCCCGTCATTCCCGGCCTGATATTTGTTAACATTTTGTAATTATATAAAAAATAAAACTATATTCTCAAGCCCAGCTTACGCATTTTTTTCGTTTTTGTACATTTTTTTTTGAAGGGTGAGTCGTTACCTTGTTGTTTTTGGTTGCATAGTGCGGTAAACAGTACTGGTATAAACATTACAGGTAAATGACCATCTCATACCCTCTTCAGACAAGGAGAATCTGTCTCATGAAGACACAGAAAATACAGGATGAAATCTATCGCCTTGCGGTAAATATTGAAGAAAAGGATTACCTCTTTGAAGGTATCTGGCCTGTTCCTCATGGCATTTCGATTAACGGCTACCTGATCCGATCGGAAAAAAACATTATTATTGACCTGACCCAGGACATCATGGATTTTCCCAGGATGATGACAGAGCAAATGGGAGAACTTTCCCTGGGGATTGAGGATATTGACATCATTATCCTTAATCATATGGAGCCGGATCACGCTGGCTGGCTGCGTGAATTTTGCCAGAAGAACGACAAGGGAGTTATTTATTGCACCAAAAAGGCTGTCCCTCTCCTCCAGGCCTTTGCTGAGGTTCCGGCAGAGCGCGCCATTGCCATTGATGACGGCATGGTTCTCAGCGTAGGTGATTATGACCTGCAATTTTTTGAAACGCCCAATATACACTGGCCGGAAACCATGATGACCTATGAACAGAAGCGGGGCATCCTTTTTGCCTGTGACGCCTTCGGTTCTTATGGAAAAGTTGAGGACGACGCCATCTTCGACGACCAGCTTTCCAGTAAAAAACATGCCTTTCTCGAGCAGGAAGCATTACGTTACTATGCCAATATTGTGGCAGCATTTTCCCCTTTTGTCCTCAAGGGCCTCACCAAACTCAGTGCCCTTGACCTCAAGATTATCTGTCCTTCCCACGGTATTATCTGGAGAGAAAACCCCTCAACTATTATCGATCACTACAAACGCTATGCCGAATATGCCAAAGGGCCGGGCGAGCGGGAGGTGACGCTGGTCTGGAGCAGTATGTACGGGAACACCAAATCCATCCTGAACCTGGTGCTGGAAACGCTTGACAAAAAACAGATCCCTGTTCACGTCTTCCAGGTTCCTGGAGATGAGATCAGCGATATCCTGGCAAGTGCCTGGAAATCTGCAGGGTTGATTTTTGGTATGCCCACCTATGAATACAAGGTATTTCCTCCCATGTCTCAAGTCATCAGTGAACTGATGCTGAAAAAAGTAACCAACAAAAAGGTCTTCCGCTATGGCTCATACGGCTGGATTGGCGGAGCGCAAAGGGACTTCGAGGCTAAAATCGAAAAGTCAGGCTGGGACCTGGTTAATTTCTATGAATGGCAGGGCGCACCCAACGAAGAGGAAAAGGCCGAAATGGTCAAGGCCCTGGAAGCATATTGTGATGCGCTCATAGAGTTTACCGAAGAAAAGTAACGTAACTGATCACGGGCACTTCATCTTTGCACGATCACTTTTTCCTGCATACTCCTGTAAAGGGTGTTGAAAAGATCAGCGTAACTCTTTGTAGTTCTGCGCAAATTCTGCAAAAAGGCCTGCCTTGCAAAACGACACAGTTGCAAAGAGATAGATTGATTGTTTCAACACCCTTTTATAGAGTGAAAAAGAGTGCCTGCACAATTCTGTTGCCTCCCCGGCCAGTAGTTACACGTCAAAGGCAGGGAACAACACAGCAGTACAGATCCCGTGATTGGTTTAAAATAACATTTCATCGCGTTTCCCCGAATCTGGGCAACCTGTAAGCAGTTACAGGCCTGAAAGCAAGTAAAGTAAAAAGGTAACTCCTCACAGCTCACCCCTCTTTGAACGATCACGACCCGCCGCATAGAGGGGCTATAGCTGCCAATCGTGCTTGTCCAGATAGGGGCAGCCTGCCGGTATTTGTCAGTATCCTGCCCCAGAAATTTTTTGTGGAACAGATCGGAGGAGACCTGGTTGAGGTCAGGGTTATGGTCATGCCAGGTGCCAGTCCTGCGACCTACGAACCCAAACCACAACAGATGGTTGACCTTGCCAGGGCAAAATTGTATTTTTCCATAGGTGTTCCCTTTGAAAATGCCTGGCTGGACAGGTTTGCCGCAACCAGTTCCGCCTTGAAAGTGGTGCACACAGACGCAGGAATAAAAAAGCTGTCAATGCCAGCGTACCATCATCTGGATCTGGATGAGGGTGCCGGACTTCGCCAGGAAAAGCACCTCCATGGCCACCATAAGGATAAGGATGAACTACGGCATGACAGCCGCCGCCCGCAGCTTGGACTTGACCCCCATATATGGACCTCACCGGCACTGGTAAAAATCCAGGCCAGGAGCATCCTGGCTGCCCTGGCACAAACAGACCCTGAAAACAGTGCTGCGTACCAGGCCAACTGGAAGACATTTACAGCGAAAATTGACAAACTCGACCGGGACTTACACTCCATGTTTGCCGGCAGGGAAGGGATGCGGTTTATGGTCTTTCATCCCGCCTGGGGTTATTTTGCCCATGATTACAAGCTGAAACAGATCCCGATCGAAATCGAAGGCAAGAATCCGAAGCCTGCACAGTTACAGGAACTGATTCACCACGCAGAGGAGCAGGGGATCAGGGTAATTTTTGTCCAGCCACAATTTTCCAGCAAGAGCGCGACCCTTATTGCTGAAGCTATTGGGGGGAAAGCAGTGCCTCTTAACCCTCTGGCTGAAGACTGGCTCGCGAATATGCGGAAAACAGCGGAGACCTTCAAGGCAGTCATTAAATAAGATATCCATGCCCATTGTCGAACTACATGATATTACCTTTGCCTACAACGGTGAAATCGTTTTGCAGGACGTCAACCTGACGGTTAGGCAACATGATTTCATGGCCATTATCGGTCCCAATGGCGGCGGCAAGACCACCCTTTTGAAAATTATCCTTGGCCTGCTTGCACCTGATACAGGCAAGGTGTTTATTGACGGCAAACCACCCGGGAAGGCACCTTTCTCCCTGGGCTATGTTCCTCAGGATGTTCACGTAAACAGCAGCTTTCCAGTGACTGCCCTGGACGTGGTGCTGATGGGCAGATTAGATCCTGAAAAACGCCTCTCTCACAGGTCAAAGGCCAACAAAAATGCGGCCTTACTGGCTTTAGAGCGAATGAATATGGCAGAATATGCCAACCGGAAAATCGGCACACTCTCCGGCGGCCAGAGGCAGAGGGTGCTCATTGCCAGGGCACTGGCAAGCCAGCCTCGCCTGCTTGTCCTGGATGAGCCTACGGCAAGCATTGATGCCAGGGGGCAGACAGATTTCTATCAGCTCCTTGTGCAGTTAAACCAGGAGATGACCGTGCTGGTGGTCAGCCATGACCTGCTGGCGGTCTCCCGCTATATCAAATCTGTGGCCTGCGTAAACAAAACCCTTCATTATCATGATCAGGCCGAGATCACCGGCGACATGCTGGAATCCATGTATCCCGCCTTTGACAATGAAATCTGTCCGGTTGAGCTGGTCGCCCATGGAAGGGTGCCGCACCGGGTGCTTTCACATCACCCGGACGACGCCCATGCTTGACGCCCTGCAGTTTGAATTCATGCGCAACGCGCTTGTTGCTGGCTTGCTGGCCAGTATACTATGCGGCATTATCGGCACCCTGGTGGTGGTCAACCGCATAGTTTTTCTCTCCGGCGGCATCGCCCATGCTGCGTACGGCGGAATTGGTCTGGCCTATTTTTTACGTGTGCCTTACCTGCCGGTCACCATCTGCTTCTCCCTGGCTGCAGCCATGCTGATGGCGGCGATCAGCCAATCTGTAAGGCATCGGGCCGATACCATTATCGGCGTAATCTGGGCAGTGGGCATGGCCCTTGGCATCATCCTGCTTGATCTTGCCCCCGGATATCATGTTGACCTGATGAGTTATCTTTTTGGCAGCATCCTCACTGTCCCTGCTTCAGACTTATATCTGCTGGCGCTGCTTGGAGTGACACTCTCCGCCCTTACATCCTTCTACTACCAGGAGCTGCTGGCAATGTCCTATGATGAGGAATTTGCACAAATCAGAGGAGTCCCGGTAAAACCCCTCTACTACGGACTCATCGGCATGGTGGCTATCACCATTGTCCTGCTCATTCAGGTTGTCGGCCTTATCCTGGTTATCGCTCTTTTAACCATTCCCCCCTTTATCGCCGAAAAATATGCCAGCTCTCTGAGGCAGATGATGCTGGCATCAAGTGCCCTGGGAGCCATCTTCACCGTAAGCGGACTCTGGCTGTCGTACAGGTATGACCTGACCTCTGGAGCCTCGATCATCATGGTTTCCGGCACCGCCTTTCTTCTCTCCCAGACAGCGCATTCAGTTTTTCTGAAAATTCGGACGTAACTGCTCCCGGCTCACCCGTCTGCGGGCGATCACGATCAGCCGCATGGCGGGGGCATGGCTGCCAGGCGCACTTGCCCAAAATCTGGGCAGGCTGAAAGCAGCTGCAAGCCTAACCCGGATTTCTCATCAGCTCAGGCGGTGCCAGGTTCGGTAGTTTTTGGTAACTCATTATACCTGCGTATATGTGTTGCCAGAATACTGGCGAAGATGGTGCTGCCTGGGCTGACCTCTGGTGCCCATTTTTGGCAAAATCTGAGTCTGCTCACTGACATCACAGACAGGTGTTTTTATGTGTTTCTTTTCAAATGAGACAAAATGTTCATGAGAAATACAGGCTAAAGAAAGTGAGGTCAGGGAATTACAGGCCCTGTCAGCAGTTACAATCGAATATAACCTCCCCCGTATGCAGATCAAGAGACGAAATGCCTGTGACCAGTTACAGTAAAACTGTCCATAAGGCACAAAAAAAATGGCTGAACAAAAAAAAGATTAGAACTGCAGAATATTATTATGCTATATTATTACTATGGAAATAACAGGAAAATAGAGTACCTATGAGTAATTATAAATGAGCAAAGAAAAACATCTTCAGGCAGGCAGACATGAAACTAAAAAAGTCATGATACCGGTTTCCAGAATGAGTATTACCGCCCGGGTTGCTTTGTTGATACTGCTGGTCGTGCTTCTTCCCATGTCACTGACCACCATCTCCTACGAATACGGCTGGCTGGTTCCGGGACAAAACGTGATCCTGGCCGTACCAATTTTTTTTCTTTTCATTCTTTTGCCTTTCTCCCGATTACTCGCCCATAACCTGATCAACCGCGATTTGATCTCCATCGGCAGATTTTGCTCTGAAGTGAAATCAGGAAATTACTCAGTCTATTTTGATCTTCCCAGTCAAAAGGAAGAGGAAGACCCTTTTCTGCTCCTGCTGCGTAATCTTTGCTGGATGAGCCATAATATTGAAAAACGGGAATTAGACAGCCGCAGCCGCTACGATCAGGTAAGGGGCGACTACGAGCAGCTGGAACACAAGGCCCTGACTGATCCCCTGACCGGACTCTTTAACCGGCACTATCTGGAACAATTTACCGCAAACACAGATGCTCAACAAACATTTGACCAGATGAGCGTCATCTATATAGATTGCGACAGGTTTAAGGCTGTAAATGATAAATATGGCCATAATACAGGTGACAACCTTTTGATCTGGCTGGCAGACTGCCTGAAAAATGCCTGTCGCCAGAATCACGACATTCCGGTCCGCATGGGCGGTGATGAGTTTCTCATATTCCTGCCTGATGCTGACATAAAACAGGCTGAAGGCGTGGCCGAACGGACCAGAACCTTATTTCACAGAAAACATGTTTACAAGACCACCCTGTCCATAGGTATTGCGCATGCAAGCAGAGAAAAATCCGGCATCATGCAGGAACCCTTTTCGTTAGCAGAGCTTATTGTTCAGGCTGACACACAGGCCTATACCGCCAAGGAGGCAGGCGGCGATGAAATATGTGCCAATAACCTGCTGCGCTGGCAATCCAGGATGAAGGCTGCAACGCACGGCAACATACCACTGGCTGATTTTGACGGCCTCACAGGGCTGCCGAATCGCTACCTGGCAGAGAGCTGGTTTCAGAAAACCCTGGCACAAACCACCAGAAGCGGCCGAAAATTCTGCCTGATGTTTCTTGACCTGGATGATTTTAAAACAATTAACGAAGAGCTTGGACATGGTATCGGTGACCAGTACCTGAAATATCTGGCAGGTGTCCTGAAAAATATTACGGGGACGCCGAACTCCCTTTTCAGGCTGGGTGGTGATGAATTTCTTGTCATGCCTGCTGACGTGCAAACCAGAGAGAATGTTATTGCCTTTACCCAGCAAATCATTGACGAGATCCAAAAGCCTGTCATCATAAATAACCAGACCATCTCGGCAACAGTTTCCATCGGTATTGCCCGGGTACCGGATCATGGTACGGACTTTGACGAGTTATGTAAACGAGCTGACATAGCCTTGTTCCAGGCAAAGGAAAGAGGGAAAGGCCATTTTTGCCTCTTTACCAAAGATATGGGCAGACGTGTAAGCGAGACAATGAAACTGAACACTGAGCTCCGTATGGCCCTGGCTCACAACGAGCTGGAGCTCTACTATCAGCCTCAGCTTGACCTGCAGACCGGCAGTATTATAGGGGCTGAGGCCCTGGTTCGCTGGAATCATCCTGAAAGGGGCCTGCTTTTGCCTGATGCGTTTATTCATCTTGCTGAACGAAGCGGCCAGATCGTTGAACTGGGTAAATGGGTTATTGACAGGGCCTGCAAACAATGCGCGGCATGGGGCGACCTCTTTGACTCCCCTCCCACCATTGCAATCAACATCTCTCCTCTGGAGATTATCCGAGGTTCAATCCTCAAGCCCCTGCATGAAGCCATGCAACGCTACGGTCTGCAGGGTGACCGGATCGAACTTGAATTCACAGAAAGCCTGCTCCTTCACAAGAACAGTTCAGTCGAGCAGGAACTTGCCCTGTTGCACCAGGCGGGAATTACCTTTGCAATGGACGACTTCGGCACAGGATACAGTAACCTGAGTTACCTCACACACTTTGCCATCGATAAAATAAAAATTGATAAATCCTTTATTTTCAACATGCGGAGCGACAAACAGAACCTGGCCATTGTTACTGCCGTTATCCAGATGTGCAAAAGCCTGCAGATCAAAACCATTGCCGAAGGCATTGAGAATAAGGAAACCGCCAACCTGCTGCATGCGCTGGGATGTAACTCGGGACAGGGATATTACTGGGCCAAACCCCTCACCAATAAGGATTTCCTTGCTTTCTGCAAAGAAAATCGGCTGGCGCGTGAGCCTGACAAAAAGTTGAAGCTATGCAGCTGAATCGTAATGAGCACACTTTCCTGCCTACAAATGTGTCATTATCGGTAACTGCTCACAGCTCACCCCTCTTTGAACGATCACGACCCGCCGCATAGAGGGGCTATAGCTGCCAATCGTGCTTGTCCAGACAGGGGCAAGCCTGAAGAGCAGTTACACCTTTGAGGCAGGGACAATCAGAGCGTTACACACCCGGTGAGTCGTTACAATAAAAATATATCTTCTGCCTTCTCTGGAACAGGGGCACTGCCTCATGGAAAAGCAGCTGTAAAAAAACTGCATTCATAACGCTCTCCTTGACAGCAACACAAAAAGCATGATATAATAACATGTTATCATGCAACATGTTCGTTGTTTTTTCTGTCAATCCAAACAAATAAAAATTCTTTTTCATGGGTTTGTTTTCTTTCGCTGGCCGCTCGTCAAAAAAGGCATACACTGCCTTGCTCGTTTTGGCATGTATAGTTGCCGCCGGATTCTTCCCTGACATATGTGCAGCCACATGCAGCACTGGTATGTATGGCACTAAAAAAATAGCCGAAGAAAAAAGTGATTTTTTGGCTGGAGAAAAGATGTATTGTCATCTGTACTGCGGAAGTCTACCGGAAAAAAACTACAGTATTACCATAGACTGGATTGACCCGTTTGGTGCAGTTCAGGGACAGACTGTCGACCAGTATGCTCCGTCATCTCCCAACGGCATATACCAGAAATTGTTTAAGGTCAATCTGCCTAAAAACGGTCATGTCAACAGAATGCTTACAGGAAGAAAATATTCAGATGACCTGTATGGCAGTTGGAAGTATTATGTGTATTTAAACGGTAAAAGAGTCGCTGAAGGTGCCTTTACTGTTCACTAATAAAGAGTACCTGCTCCCAGCCACCTGTCTTCAGGCGATCACTATTGACCGCAAGGGGTGCCATAGCTGCCAGCCGCGCTTGCCCGAATCCGGGCAGCCTGAAAGCAGGTACAGACGTAAAGCAAGTGAAACAAAGGGTTTACATCCCCGGTGAGCAGCTACAATAAAGAGGAAATATGAAAAACGTTATAGCCATTACTAGTTGTCTTCTGTTACTTACATTCATTACCGCCTGTGATGACGGAACTGTTTCCACGACGGAAGTACTCAATAACTGCAGCCAGTTATCCGGTACCTACAGCGGTTCTTACAACAATTATTCCTGTAAGGGTACCAGCAGCTCCGATACTATCTCAAACTTCACAATAACCAATGGCTGCACAGCAGAAATAGAAGGAATAATTGTCTCGGCAGGAGGGAGTATTACGAACATCGATCCCGAAGGCAACAGCTTTAACGTGCGGGTTGACAATCCCCCTAATTCTGACTGCGGCGGCCTTTCAGGATATTGCGAAAGGTCTCCTTCAAATTCCAGCACCTATTATTGCAGTTACGTCTGGGATAAGGGCGGCAACGGGACAATGAATATTACCAGGCATTAATGTACTTCTCGCGGTCACTCTGCATTTCTTCTCAAATGAGACAAGATGTTCATGAGAGATACGGGGTAGCCGGCCACTCACTTACCAGTTCCCCCAGCCCCCTTGACCCAATAATGAATGGGGCCGCAATCTGAATGGGCTGAAAACAGTTATGTTGATACAATGAACCTGAAAGTAAGGGTATTGCTGATTTCGTGTATAGTGGTGATGTTTATTCTCGTCACACTATGGGTGAATCATTATACCATGCGATATGTCAGGAAAGAGATAGGTAACAGAAGCGGGCAATTAGAGTTCATTGAACGACGTTTGCTGCAAATAGACCGGGAAGTGAAGCAACTGAAAAAGCTTCATGTCCAACTGCCGCCAACAACAGTGCAGGGTAACGGCACAGCTAACGAAAGAAAAAGGGCTGTTGCCAGCCTGAGCAGGCGGACAACTGAGCTTGAAGAAAAATATCGTGCATTGGAGCATACTGTCAACGCCATTGCTGGAAACAGTATGACTGAAAGCGATACCATCCATGCCTTGCCGGTACAACCAGTCCCGCCATTTGAAAGCCATACAAACAAGGCCTGGATAAGCCTGTTGTCTGAGGAGAAGATGGCAGAGGTTCAAGCTATCTTTGAAGAACAGGCCGAGTTCATACGATCTGCTGTTCCTGTTTCGCCTGATGACAGGTTCCCTGACCCTGAGGAAATGCGTGAAATTCTCATAACGGCGAGGCATGATTTGGCCGAAAAATTAAAGGAGGTCTTAAGTGAAGAGGAATACGAAGCATTCCTCAATGCAACGCAGCCTCCTTTTCAAAACTGATCACGGTTTCCCCCGTTGCCCGTGAGGGTGAATCTAGTGTCCTCTCAACGCTGCTCTGCGTATCCTGCTTGTCTTTTTCAGCCCTTATGCAGCCTGCCCTGTGTCACAGAGCACCACTATGCAACACAGGACAAGGCTGCATAAGGACAAGAAAAATCCGGCGCAAGATCCTGACATTTCAGCGTTGACAGGGCACTAGTAGCTGCAATCCTTCAGCTCCGAGAGATCCTGATACCATTGCTGGCCCATGATGAAATACCCCCAACTGTTTGGATGGAGCCCTTCATAGCTGTAGCCGGCATCCCATAAATCGCTTATGGCATCATGCTGGGTGCTTAAACACACTCGTGAATCCGACTGGACATAGAATTTAATATATGCATTTGCAAGGGCAATACCTTTCCAGTCATATCCAGCTCCACGGGTGCTGTCAGGAAGAAGGGTACCGACAATGGGGATCCCGCCTGAAGAGATAACCTTGCTGGCCATATTGTAAACATTATAAGCAACAGTAGCTGCATCTATATAAAACAGCAGGTCGTTTGTTCCTTCCTGGATGAGAACATAGTTGGCAGGGGTAAAAGAAAGTACTGTGCCTATTCTGCTTACCCCGCTGGAAGAAAGCTCTCCAGGGACTCCCCAGTTGTAGACCATGGCATCTCGTCCTGATGTGTCAAGGTAGTACTGAAGAGTATACTGGTATCCTCCGCAATCAGTGCATCCGTTGCCGTTGCTCCTTCTGTAAGGCCAACCGGCGGTAATTGAATCGCCAAACATAACGATTGATTCAGAGCTGCTGGCAGGTGAATAAAACAGGCAGGTGGTCATGAGCATAACACAGATTATTATTAAGCATTGCTTGGTCGTGCCGACAACTGGTTTCATTGTTCCCTCCTTAATATTTCAGTGTTTCAGCTGGTATAAAAAAAAATCCGTAATGGACTGTACCTGCTTTGTGGATTGCGTGAACAAGGCTCCCATTAATCTGCGGCCTGCCTGTTCAGGAAACGAAAGCCCTTCGGGAAGCCTTTGCCTTGCAAAGTCCCTGAACTCTTGGGTTGGAAAAGTTTTTTCTGAGACCAGCCACTTCCCGGCAGTATAATAAGCCGTATAGTGAGCATATGTACTGTCTTCTCTTGCCCCGTTCCAGGTGACCCAGATTTTTCCTTCTTCTGTCATGCCCAGGAGCGGGGTTATGTCCGGGACAGAATTTGCCTTGTTGACAGTTTGGGCAGGAGACCATTTCCCTTTATTCCAGTGTGCAGCATAGATGTCAGCAAGTGTCTCACGAATTCCGGACCATGCAATCCATGGAGTATTTTCCTTATCTATCAAAATCGAAGGAGCATAACTTTGTTCTTTTTCTCCCGACATTACCCGGCCAGTTTCTCTTTTTTCTCCATCAATGAACAAAAAGCGGAGGATATTTTCCGTTTTGGTTTGTTCAATCCAGACAAACCAGAGACGATGATCATTATCAGCAGCTATTACCGGAGTTACATGTAGCCCCCTGTTGATATGTATCCGTTGAGGTGATGACCAGGTATCCTTTTGTTTCCTGCTGTAATACAGTTCTGAAAAGTCCATGCTGTGACGTTCAGCCCATACTGCATACAGTTCTGAAGATAATCCCGTGGCAGCAGGGGCTAAGTTTATTACTATCGTCAGAAAAAATAGTGATCTGAGAAACATTCTTTGCATCATTGGCAACTACTCACAGGGCATGTATTGCCTTGGTTTCACCTGCTTTTAAACCTGTAACTGCTTTCAGGTTGCCCAGATTCGGGCAAGCACGATTGGCAGCTATAGCCCCTCTATGCGGCGGATCGTGATCGCCTGAAGAAGGGTGAGCTGAGAGCAGTTACCATCATTGAGAGAATGGTTACAATTTTAATAAGACGTTTTTTTGTGATATCACAAAAAAAATGCTAAAACAAGATTTTTGCATAACCGCTCGCTTAAATAATGGAGGCTGAATCTGCTCCGGAACTATTCTATGGAAACTGTTGACCTGTTTGCTGGTTTTTCTCCGCTTGAGAAGATAAAGGCTGCACTTTTAGCCGCACAAGGGCTGGTCCTGGCTGAAGACATCTGCAGCCCTGAACAGCTTCCTTCATTTCATCGCTCCACCAGGGATGGCTTTGCCGTGCGCGCCCGTGACAGCTTTGCTTGTTCAGAATCTGAACCTGCCCTGTTTACTGTGGCTGGAGAGAGCAGCATGGGGCAGGCAGGGCAGGATATACCCCTGTGCTCAGGGCAGGCGGTACGCATATGGACAGGGGGTGCACTGCCAAACAGGGCGGATGCCGTGGTCATGGTAGAGCACACCCGCAGTCTGCGTGATGATACTATCATGGTATATCGCCCTGTGGCACCCGGTGAAAACGTTATTGCCGCAGGTGAGGATTACAGGATTGGAGAGACGGTTCTTGCTCGGGGGAAATTGTTACGACCACAGGAGCTGGGGGTGCTTTCAGGCCTTGGCATTATCGAAGTACCTGTGTATAGACGCCCAAGGGTTGCAATCCTTTCCACTGGTGATGAACTGGTGCCAGCTTCCCGGGCAATTGAACCGGGAAAGATCAGGGACATACATTCCATTACCCTCAGTGCCTTGGCGCGAGAGGCAGGCGGCAGCCCTGTGGCTTTTGGCATTTGTGGTGATGAATTCGATAGATTGAGGGATACATGCATAAGTGCCCTGCTTCAGGCAGATGTCCTTCTGCTGTCCGGTGGAAGTTCTCTGGGCCGCAAAGATTTTACCTTAAAGGTGTTTGAGTCCCTGGACAATACCAGCGTGCTTCTGCCAGGTGTCTCTGCCCGTCCTGGCAAGCCTGCCATTCTCGCTCAGCAAGGAAACAAAGCGCTGATCGGACTGCCCGGCCATGTGGCTTCTGCTGTTGTTATTTTTTATTTATTGGTCCGTCCATTGATTCGCAAGCTTATCGGGCTTGAAGCAGACCATGGACTCAACATCGTTCAAGGCCGTACTGCTGAACAGATTCCTTCGGCAGTTGGCCGGGAAGAGTATGTGCGGGTATGCCTGAAGACAGGCGGTGGAGACAGAGAACGCCTGCCATGGATAAAACCTGTTTACGGACACTCAGGACTGCTTTCGCCGCTTGTTGCCGCAGATGGCCTGCTGCCCGTTGGTCGCGATGTTGAAGGGCTCGATAAAGGGGTTATTGCGGACGTTATTGTGTTTCCATCAAGGTGACGACTCCCTGGCCGCTCATCTTCGGGCGATCAGGATCGGCTGCACGGAGGGCCTGTCGCTGCCAGTCGCGCCTACCCAAATCCGGGCAGCCTGAAGACAGGCACAGGCTTAAAGGCAAATAAAAACAAGGAGATGTATTTCGCATGAGTAGCTGCACCACTCCTTCTTATGTTTTTCTTGACGAAAAAATGAAATTATAGTAGGATACATAATTTAAATATACCTTTAACAATAATTCATTTTCCAGGGATGTGATATCATCATGATTGAAGTCGAAGTAAAAGGTGACCTTGAATATGCGATTCGGCAGCTGAAAAAAAAGCTGCAGATTGACGGTATTAAACGTGAGTTGAAACGTCGGGAATTTTACGAGAAACCAAGCGTCAAGAAACGTCGAAAAGCAGCCGAGGCATTGCGAAAACTTCGCAAGTTCAATAGAATGAGAAGTAGAAGCTGAAAATAATGTCCTGAATCTTCAGGGCATTTTTTTATCATGCCCCTTCCTGAAAGCCCCCAGGCGCACCTTGCTCTCTTTCTTCAGCATCTCACCATACACAGGCGTTTAGCTAAAAATACCATTTCAGCGTATCGCTCTGACCTGGATATTTTTTTCTCATATCTTCACAGTATCCGGGTTTACGAGACTGATACCATTACCAGGGAACATATCCAGCAGTTTTTTAAAAAGTGCCGTGCCAGAAAAATTGGTGCCCGCTCAAACGCCAGGCGTCTTGCTGCACTCAGGGCCTTTTTTGGCTACCTGATCACCTGTGGTCAATTAACAAAAAACCCTGTAGAAGACCTCGAATCACCAAAAACAGGACATATCCTTCCTAAGGATCTCAGTGTGGCAGAAGTTGACCTGCTGCTTGAACCGCCGCCGCTTCCAAAGCCTGTCCCCATACGTAACTGCGCCATGCTGCACCTTCTGTACGCAACAGGCGTACGGGTTTCAGAGCTGGTCGCCATCCCTCTTGTCAACTGTAATCTCACCAATAATCACCTCAAAATACTTGGCAAAGGCAACAAAGAGCGCGTTGTTCCTTTTTCCGAAAAAGCGGCGTCGCACCTTCATGACTATCTTGCCCGCAGCCGCCCGATGCTCGTCAAAAACAGGAGCGAGCAAGCCCTTTTTCTTTCTAACCGGGGAAAAGCCATGACCAGAAACCGTTTCTGGCAGATCCTGCAAGAACTGGCGTTGACAAAGGGTATCACCAGGGACCTGAGCCCGCACATGCTGCGTCATTCTTTCGCTACCCACCTTTTACGTGGCGGTGCTGACCTGCGCTCGGTCCAGATGATGCTTGGCCACTCGGATATTTCCACTACCCAGATCTACACGCATGTTGACAGCAGTCGATTAAAATCAATCCACAAACGTTTTCATCCACGGGGTTGACCTGTCTGCCACAGGTGGTCTCATGGAAAGCCTTGCTGCGATTTTTTGCATGCAGGCAGGCCTGTTTTTGTATTATCCCTGTAACTCCCACAGGGCTGGCAGCTTACCCCGCCCATCAGGCTGTCCAGTCAACAGGACCCATCACCTCCCAGCCTTCTGTGACTGAGTGCAGGAGGTTACTTTTTTATGAAGCGAACCATGGCCTTATACTTTCTTGCGTCAAGATCTCTGGGCAGGTTGGTTGAGCTGGGAATAAGCACGGTAAGCACCTGACTGTTATGAGGATCTTGCCGAAACTGCCTCCGTCTTTCTTCGTCAGGCACGTTAATTTTTTGTCTCGGCGCTCTGATATTGAGGATCTCTGCCTCTACCGCACCACCATTACTGTTTGCTGGCTGGTTAACTGGCGGACCGGGTGCTGGAACGGAACCTATGATTATGTCTACCATGATCTGTCCTCCATGACATTACTATGCAATATATCCAGCATTGTTTTCAGCTGGCAGCTACTCTCATGGCCTATAACTCCTTGATTTTTTATTTAATATAATCAATTTTTCCCTCAAGTTCAAGCAGCTTTTTTTTGATGGCCAGGCCGCTGCCAAAACCGACGAGACTACCATCGGAACCAATCACCCTGTGGCAGGGGATGATAATGACAAGGGGATTGTGATGGGCAGCACCGCCAACAGCCCTGGCTTTCTGCCTGCCGCCAACCTTTTCGGCTATATCTGCGTAACTTTTTGTTTTCCCGTATGAAATTTTTTGCATCTCCTTCCAGACGGCTTGTCGAAAAGGAGTATCATGGTAGTTGATCGGCATGGTGAAATGCCGACACCTGCCGTGAAAATACTGGCGCAGTTCGCCTGCGGTCAGCTTCAAAACCGGATTATCCTCTACTGCAACAGCAGTCGCCCTGTGCATGAAATCTTCCTGGAGTGCTTTTGTGCCAAAGCCGGCAAAACATAAATGACCGGCACTTGCCCCAAGCAACAGTTCGCCGACAGGACTTGACATGATAGTATACTGCTCTACGGACAATAACATGGTAAAACCTCCTGAACCTGCCGGTTGGTCACATGGTGCGGCAGGCATGACTGATAGAGCCATTGTCTGCCGTCATGTTCTCATATAACATGATGGCAGCCTGGAAGCAGCCACAGAATTAACCAGTCCTGATCACAGTGCTTTTTCCATAAATGATTTCCAGATCGGTGCAGCCGCCCTGCCGCCAGTCTCTCCTTTGCCCAGAGGCTGATTGCGGTCATGGCCCACCCACACTCCGGTCGTCAGGTGCTTACTGCTGCCGATAAACCAGGCATCGGTGTTGTTCGAGGTAGTACCAGTCTTTCCAGCTGCCTCATGGATGGAGCTTGCCTGCCTGCCGGTTCCCTGTCGTACGGCACGTTTCATGATCTCTTGCACGGCGTATGAGCTTTTTTTTGAAATAATCTGCCTTGCCCTTGGTTGTGGCCAGACCGTGCGTTTTCCGGAGCGATCCTTTATGCTGGTTATAGCAACGGGCTTGTTGTAGCGTCCCTGGTTGACAAAAATCTGGTAGCTGGCAGTCATTTCCAGCAGGCTGACCGGAGAACTGCCGAGGGCGAGGGTCAGGTCAGGTTCCAGCCTGGAACTGATTCCCGCTTTGCGGGCAAGGGCAATAACCGGCTTCAACCCTGTCTTTTGCAACAGTTTTATGGCAACAATATTACGTGAATGTATCAGAGCATCAGCCAGTGTGGTCGGACCTTGAAAAGTTTTGTCATAGTTCTGTGGACGCCAGTAGGTTCCGTCATTATTGCGAATGTTCAGAGGCTGATCGTCAAGGCGCATGGTTGCAGACAGCCCCTGTTCAAAGGCGGTGGCATAAATAAGGGGTTTAAATACGGAACCTGGCTGTCTGTGTGCGTCCACAACACGGTTAAATTGACTTTTTCTGTAATCAGTGCCGCCAACCATTGCCCTTATCCTGCCGCTTGTACTCTCTATGGACACCAGGGCTCCCTGGGGGCCGGTTTTTTTTCCTTGCCGGCCAGCGACTGCACTAACTCCCTGGCGAACAGATGCTGCTGCCGCAGCCTGCAGCCTGCTGTCTAAGGTGGTTGTAACGACAAGGCCCTGGTAAAACAGTTCTTCACTACCGAATTTTTGAGTCAGTTTTCTGCGGATATAAGAGGTAAAATAACCATTGTTAGCCTTCATTGTTCTTGTTTTGGCATAATGAAGGGGCTTTTTATAAGCCCATCGCGCTGTAGCAGCAGATATAATATTTTCTTCGGCCATCCGGTTCAGCACATAACGCTGTCTGGCCTTGGCAGCCTTGGGGTTACGCAGGGGGGAGTAACGGCCAGGTGATTGCGGCAGGCCTGCAAGAATGGCGATCTCGGCCAGGTTAAGGCTGCTGACACTTTTGCCGAAATACACTCGGGCAGCGGCATCGACCCCATAAGCCCCCTCACCGAGATAGATTTCGTTAAGGTAAAGAAAGAGGATGTCGTTTTTACTAAGCATCTTGTTGAGCCGATAAGCAAGCAGGGACTCGGTAAGTTTTCTGATATACGTCTTTTGCCGGGTCAGGAGCAGTGACCTGGTCACCTGCTGGGTGATGGTGGATCCCCCCTGGCTTTTTTTCCCTGTACGGATATTATTGATGGCCGCCCGCAAGATTGACCAGCCATCAAGCCCGGAGTGCTCGTAAAAACGACTGTCTTCTGCTGCGACAAAAGCCAGGGGAAGGAGTTTTGGCATTTGAGAGAGCGGCCTGACAAGACGGTATTGTTTGTGGATGGCATCTATCTGTTTACCTCTTCGATCAAGCACCAGGGTGGCCACCTGTGGTTTATAATCCTCAGCCGAGCGGATATCGGGCATCTCAAGCAGGAAAAACCAGGTCATGCCGCTGCCGATAAGCAAGGTTACAAGACCAGCCATGATCAGTAAAAAAATGGCTATATGGGTGTGGGTGCAGGTGATACGGCGTTTTGACTGCTTCCCGGCAGCGGGTCGTTTTTTTACAGAAGCTCTGGTGGACAAGGTAAGGAAGATGAACTAGTATTTACGCCTGATACCTTTGATACCTCCTCTACCCCGCCTGAATGTTCCTGTTTTTGAAAAAACAGGAAATGAGGCGAGGTACATGGGATGCGGGGTCCACGCGTCAGGGTATTTTGAATACTCGGGTTTTCAGGTAACTGCTTTTTTAGTATACTTCACTCGTAACTGCTCACAGGTTTTATAACCTTTTTATTTCACCTGCTTCAAGCCTGCAGCTGCCTTCTGGCTGCCCGGATTCGGGCAAGCGGGACTGGCAGCTACAGCCCCCTCTAGGCGGCCGGTCACAATCGCCCGAAGATGGGTGAGCTGGGAGCAGTTACATTCACTCTTACCATGATTATACCAGAAGAGCATCCGTAAACATACAGCAATTGAGTGAAACAACTCATGTCACGTATTCGTATCCTCTCAGAACAACTGGCCAATCAGATTGCTGCCGGTGAAGTGGTTGAACGTCCTGCCTCAGTGGTCAAGGAGCTGGTGGAAAATAGTGTTGATGCAGGGGCTACCCGCATTGATGTTGCCGTAGAAAAAGGCGGGGTAAGGCTTGTCCGGGTGGTGGATAACGGGTGCGGCATGATTGAAGATGACGTATTACTGTGCCTGGAGCGCCACGCTACGTCCAAGCTGCGCGATGAAAGCCAGCTTGCTGCCATTGCCACCCTTGGTTTTCGCGGTGAAGCAATCCCCAGTATAGGCTCGGTATCGCAGATGATGATCCTGTCCAGGGCAGAGGGAAAAGAGATCGGAACCAGAGTCGAAGTGCGCTATGGCAGACTGCACAAGGCCCATGAAGATGGCTGCGGTGCAGGAACTGTCATGGAAGTGCGGAACCTTTTTGGTAACGTTCCTGCGCGGAAAAAATTCCTCAAATCCATTCGAACCGAAATATTTCATATTGATGAAGTCGTGAAAAATCAGGCGCTGGCTTCACCGGAAACAGGTTTTACCCTTACGGTGGACGGTCGTATGACCTTGAACCTTGCGCCGGGAAGTGCACTCGAAACGCGGGTGCGTGATCTGTATCGTTACAAGGGAGAGCTGCTTTCACTTGAACATAACGGGGCAATACAACAGGGAGATGTCCAGGTCAGCGGGTATCTGCTCCTGCCGGAAGCCATGACTTCTCGTTCGTCCCGTCTGCGGGTTCTGGTCAACGGGAGGGCGGTAACTGACAGGATGATCAGGCATGCAGTGGCTGAAGGTTTACAGTCTTTTCTCATGAAGGGCTGCCAGCCGGCTGGTGCCATCATGTTAGTCATCTCACCTGACATGGTTGATGTCAATGTCCATCCGGCAAAGCGGGAGATCAAATTTCGTAACAGCAACGCTATTCACCGGGTGGTGGTAGAGGTTGTGCAAGCAGCCATGAGAAGACATCAGGAGCATCAGCGGAACCAGTTGTTTGCGACAATGAAGAAAGAGAGAGTATCCAGCGAAGAGTCAGAGAGTCTGTTTACTGCTGAGCCTGATGCCAAGTTTTCCTTGCCAGCAGCCAGAGACTGTTCTTTCATAAGGGTGGATGACGCAGCACAGGAAAAACCGTCTTCAGACAAGAGGCAGATGCCGCCATTATTGCCTTTGACCAAGACGCGTTCTTATGTTTCCGATCCTGATCTTCCTGTTCAGCTGCCCGTACAAATGATTGAGGAGAATGAGCGTGAATATGCAGGCATAACCTATATCGGCAGCCTGTTTGACCTGTATCTGCTCTGTGAAAAGATGGGCAGATTTGTTGTTATCGATCAACATGCAGCCCATGAACGTATCCTCTACGGTCAACTGAAAAAAGGCTACATGGAAAAGAGCATGCCCAGCCAGCAGCTGCTTTTTCCCGTTACCGTTGAACTCGGGGCTGGTCACCTGGAAGTCGTGGAACGACATGCTGAAAAGCTGCAGGATTTTGGCCTTGAAGCAGTGCCTTTCGGTGAGGCGACGTGGGTAATCAAGGCTGTGCCCGCTGCTATGAGCGCCCTGGAGCCAGCCTTGATCTTCGAGGAAATTCTTGAGGGGCTGCAGGGGCAGGGGCTGGAACGTGGCAATATTGTGGCAGAGAGCATAGATCATATGCTTGCCACTATGGCCTGCAGGGCTGCTGTCAAGGGAGGGGACCGTCTGGAACCTGAGGAAATAATAGGCCTTCTGCAGCAGATGGAAGAGAGCGAAATCTTTTCGCATTGTCCTCATGGCAGACCGGTGATGAAGAGTTTTTCTGCCAGGGAGATCGAAAAGTGGTTTCATCGTCACTGACTTTATTTTGAATGCAGGGTAACTGACTGGAAACAGTGGAATGACAGGCAGAGGTAAAAAAGAAAAATGATAGATCTTACAGATAATTCAACAGAAAAGGGCAGGCAGCTGCTTGACCGGCTGCGTAACCGTTTTACTGAAGCTGATACTGGTTGTCGTGAGACTGTTGCGGGTATTCTGGCTCGGGTTCGTGAAGATGGAGATGAGGCAGTCATAGAATTTACCAGGCGTTTTGATGCGCCCAATCTTGAAGCTGGCGAGCTGAAGGTCAGCTCAGCAGAGCTTGAATCCGCCCTTGATTCAATTGATGAAACCGTCGTTGACACCCTCAAGTTTGCTGCTGATCGAATCCGTACCTTTCATGAACGGGAACTGGAAGACTCCTGGATACTGACCCGGGAAGATGGAGCCATTACCGGGCGTCTGGTACGGCCTGTGGATTCAGCCGGGCTGTATGTTCCAGGCGGACGGGGCGGCTCCACTCCGCTGGTTTCGTCAGTATTGATGAACGGTATCCCCGCTGTCCTTGCAGGGGTGAAGAGGATGGTTATGGTTACCCCGCCGGACAACAGGGGTCTGGTTAATCCGCATCTGCTGGCTGCTGCCAGTGTGGTCGGGATTCATGAAATATATAAAACAGGGTCGGCCTGGGCCATAGGTGCGCTGGCCTATGGCACCCGTTCTATTCCAAGGGTGGATGTAATCGTCGGGCCGGGCAACCAGTATGTGGCGGAAGCCAAACGTCAGGTCATGGGAAGGGTACGCATTGATATGATTGCCGGACCAAGCGAGGTGCTGATTGTAGCCGACAGCACTGCCAATCCCGTCCATGTTGCCGCAGACATGCTGGCCCAGGCCGAGCACGATCCCCTTGCCTCATCTGTTTTACTGACCACTGACAGGGAACTTGGCCGACAGGTTGCCGCTGAGCTGGAGCGGCAGGTAAGTAAACTAGCCCGGGAAGACATAGCCCGCACTTCACTCAGGGATTGCGGAGCCATTATTACGGTTGCATCTGTGGACGAGGCCATTGATCTGGCTAATGAAATCGCTGTTGAACATCTTGAGCTGCAGATTGAAGATCCCTGGAGCCAGCTGCCCAAGGTTCGTCACGCAGGTGCAATTTTTCTGGGCCCGCATACACCGGAAGCGGCCGGAGACTATGTGGCCGGGCCAAATCATGTCCTGCCTACCATGGGAATGGCCCGCATTTCTTCGGCCTTGGGAGTAGAAACCTTTTTAAAGAAAAGCTCTGTTATCTCTTACTCAGAGCTGGCACTACGCCAAGATGCCCCGCACATCAGGGCACTGGCAGAGCTGGAAGGCCTGAGCGCTCATGCGAATTCGGTGGCATTACGGGTGGATGATGCAGGCTGAACAGCTTCTGGAAACAGGAGCCGCAAAACTTGGCATTTCTCTTGGAAAAGAGCAGGCAGCGACTTTGCTGCTGTATTTCGCCGAACTTAAAAAATGGAACCGCAGAATCAACCTTATTGCCCGTGAGACCAGTGATACGGCCATCATTGAAAAGCATTTCCTTGATTCAATGACCCTGCTGCCTTTTGTGCAGAAAAAAGAGAAGGTACGCCTTCTGGACATTGGCTCCGGGGCGGGGTTTCCAGGGCTGGTACTGGCTGCGCTCTGCCCGAAGATGCAGGTAACTTTGGTCGAACCCCGCAGCAAGAGAGTTACTTTTCTCAGACACATTATCCGCACCTTGAAACTGGATCAGGCTGAAATTATCACTGATCGTGTTGAATCCGTCTCGGTCGGGAAGGGGGTATACACCTTTGTCACCAGCAGAGCTGTTGCAGCGCCGTTGGTATTTCTTGAAATGGCGCGGCCTTTTATGGAGGAGGGCGCCAAGGCCATAATCATGATGGCAAGAGAAGATCGTCTGGAAGAAATCAAGCAGGGCGGTAATGTTATCGTTGAAGAGGTACTACATCTGTTATTACCATTTTCAGGTGCAGCAAGAATTGTGGGAGTTGTCCGATAACCAATTACGGGGATGCGCTTCCCCGTAATTGGTTACATGAGTTTGTTGATTTTTTGTACCTGATTAATGGTCTTTTTCACTGAAGCGGCTTCTTTTACGCCTGGTATCTGGTCTTTCAGGTCACAGCCTATCTCTTCAACGTTTTCCAGGCCTTTTTTAAATGAACCGATAGCCTTGCCCAGACCAGCACCTATTTCAGGGAGTTTTTTCCCGCCAAAGAGAAGAAAAGCTATGCCAAAAATAACCAGTAATTCAGGAGTTCCCAAGCCAAACATGCTATCCTCCACCCGTAATGTATACTGAAACTAACTGATCAGGTCTGTTTATCCTCATCCTCTTCAATGAATTTTTTTTCATTTTCTTCTGCCTTGGTGGCATCCTTGAAGTTTTTTATCCCCTTGCCGATACCGCTGCCGATTTCCGGCAGTTTTCCTGCCCCAAAGATAATAACAATGATAACCAGGATGATAATGAGTTCCGGCATTCCTAGTCCGAACATGGGCAAACCACCTATAAATTGTAATTAGCAGAGTACTTCGGATACAGTAAGGGCAGCTGCTCACAGGGCCCGTAACCTTTCAATTTCACTTTCTTGAAACCTGAAAGCAGTCACTGTCAAGGTATGCTGCATACTAGCATTTTCTGGTAACCGGTGTCAACCTGCATGATTTTCCCGGCTCGTGTCCTGTCAACGCTGAAATGTCAGGATATTGCGCCGGATTTTTCTTGTCCTTATAGAGCCTTGTCCTGCGCTGCATAGTGGTGCTCTGTGACCCAGGGCAAGGCTGCATAAGGGCTGAAAAAGACAAGCAGGATGCGACAGAGCAGCATTGACAGGACACGAGCCGGGATTACCCGGCGATTATGGTTTGAACCCGTTCAACAAGGGCGTTTTCGTCAAGCGTTAACACCTGTCGGTCACGCATAATCACTTTCCCGGAAATTACTGAGTGAAGAACATCACTTCCCCTGGCCGCATATACGAGATGAGAAACAGGAGAATACACCGGGACAAGATGCGGGCTGGAAAAATCAAGCACAATACAGTCAGCAGCCTTACCAGGCTCCAGGCTGCCAACATGATCGGCAACTCCCAGGGCAGCAGCTCCTCCCCTGGTTGCGGCATAAAGGGTTCTGTCTGCATCCATCACGGTTGGGTCCATCCTGACCACTTTATGCAGCTTGGCAACGCTGTTCATTTCTCCAAACATATCCACATCATTATTGGAGGCGGCGCCGTCCGTACCTATGCCAACGATAACACCTGCATCCAGCAGGTCTACCACCGGGGCAATCCCTGAGGCGAGCTTCATGTTTGATTCAACGCAATGAGCAACCTTGACCCCTTTTTCTGCCAGCAATTCTATCTCCTCTAAAGTCACCTGCACACAGTGGGCGGCCAGAACACGCTCAGATAAAAGTTGAAGTTGTTCCAAATGACGAACCGGACTCACCTTGTACCGCTCCATACAGGTGTTCACTTCGTCTTTGGTTTCAGAAAGATGAATCTGGTAAAGGGCTGCGTTATCGGCAGCTATCTGCCCAAGCCGCATTAACAGCTCAGGAGAGCAGGTATAAACGGCATGGGGAGTAACGGTTATATTTATCAGGTCATGTTCCTTATAGCGGGCAAGCAGGTCTCTGGTATAAGCGATACCGTTTTCCAGCTCTCCATAATTTGGCGAAGGGAAATCATAGAGCGCCTCGCCTATCCAGGCTCGCATACCTGAACCTTCCACTGCCCGGGCAACATCCTCGGCAAAAAGGTACATATCACAAAACGAGGTCGTGCCGGACTTGATCATTTCACAGAGGGAAAGGCAGGTGGAATAATACACCGTCTCACCTGTCAGGTTCGCCTCAGCAGGAAAGATATGAGACTGCAGCCACTCCATAAGAGGAAGGTCATCGGCCAGGCCGCGAAAACAAGCCATGGCTGCATGAGTATGCACATTTATCAGCCCGGGCATAATCACTCCCTGTGGCTCAGCCAGCTCCTGAACCGCCTGAAAGCGGCTTTTCATCTCCTCACGATTTCCTGTGGCAACAATTATTCCCTTATCAATAGCCACTGCTCCATTTTCAACGACTGTCCTTTTCTCATCCATGGTAACCAGATAGCGACCGGACAGGATAAGATCAATCTCAGTTGGCTGATGCATGGTGTATCTCCTGAAACAATTTGCTGATTAACTGCATAAGCCTTGGGCCCGCCGTCGCCGCAGATTGAATAATATCGTCCAGCAGGATTGGCTTGAAGTCATCAGGATCATTCACATTAGCAATGACCGAAAAAGCCAGCACTTTCATGCCGGAATGTACGGCAACAATCACCTCAGGCACCGATGACATGCCCACAGCGTCAGCACCAATTATTTTCAGGTACCTGGTCTCTGCCGGGGTCTCCAGACTTGGCCCGGGAACGCAGGCATAGGTGCCGCAGCAGATATCAGTCATCCCAAGTGAGGCAGCAGCAGCAAGTGCCTTTTCCTGAAGCTCTTTGTCATAAGCCCTGGAAAGATCAGGAAAACGCTCACCCCAGGAGGCAATATCAGGCCCGCGTAAAGGATTCTCCGGCAAAAGGTTAATATGATCTTTGATGACCATGATGGTCCCTGGACAGTGTATGGCATGAAGACCGCCACTGGCATTGGTTATTATTACGGCACCAGCCCCGAGCTGAGCAAGTACTCGTATGGGAAAAGTCACTTCCCTGGTTGAATATCCCTCATAATAATGAAAGCGACCCTGAAGAACGGCAACCCGGGCTGACCCGACCCGCCCATAGACAAGATTGCCCTCATGACTGGTTACAGTGGAGACAGGGAAATGAGGAATGTCATGGTAAGGTATACTCACCGGCTCTTCGACAAGGGCAGCAAAATCGCCCAGTCCTGTGCCAAGTTGAATGACGAACTCAGGCGCATTCCCTAGCCGTTTCCTGAGAAAGTCAACAGCCTGCCCCACCCTCTGACGGTAACCGGAATCAACCATTAACACAGCCCATTTTGTTCTATGAAAGTGCGAATGACAGCCTTTTTGTTGTCAACAATCTCGCACCTGCTTTTCATCTTTGCAAGCCCGGCAAGAAGAGGCGGCAACTCAGGTTCACGGCCAATGGCCTGGACGATAGCTTCGCTGAATTTGGCAGGATGGGCCGTGGAAAGACAAACAACCGGGCAGGTGCTTGCCCTGCATTCCAGGGCGGCTTTCACGCCGACTGCGGTATGGGGGTCAAGCAGGTAGTTCTCCTTTGTATAAAAGTCAGCTATCATGGCAATGGTTTCTTTTTCAGAGACAGAGTGAGAAAGAAAATCAGCCTGCACCGCTTCACGTAAGGAGGTAAGATCAAGGCGTCCCGAGGTGGAAAAAATGTGCATGTCTTCTCTGACCGCATCGCCGTTTTGCTCTCTTAAATAATAAAGATAACGTTCAAAATTAGAAGCTATCTGGATGTCCATGGAAGGACTGCTGGTAGCGACGACCTTTCCCTTTGCGTACTCACCAAGGGTTACGAAACGGGTCAGCAGATCATTGGCGTTGGTGGCAAGGATAAGTTTTTGCACGCAGCCGGAAGGTAAAAGCTGTTTTGCAATATACCCTGCAAAAATATCTCCAAAATTCCCGGTAGGCACGGCAAAGCTGACCTCACTCTCACCTCGTCGAAAAAGCCTGAGACAGGCATAGACATAATAGACAACCTGCGCTAAAATCCGTGCCCAATTGATCGAGTTAATGGCGCCCAGATGATAGGCATCCTTGAAGGCGAGATCATTGAAAAGCTCTTTGACGATGGCCTGGGCATCGTCAAAGGTGCCTCGTACTGCAAGATTATAAACATTAGCATCCAGGACGGTGGTCATCTGCAGGGCCTGGACAGGACTTGTCCTGCCATGGGGATGTACAATAAAGATATTGATGCCCTTTTTGCCCCGCACTCCGGCAATGGCAGCACTTCCGGTGTCACCGGAGGTCGCCCCCAGAATATTCATAAAATCATCGGTGCGGGCCAGCTGATACTCAAACAGGTTCCCCAGGAGCTGCAGGGCCACATCCTTGAAGGCCAGGGTGGGGCCGTGAAAAAGTTCCAGGATATACACTTCTCCCTGTTTTCTAAGTGGAGTGATCTGTGGATGAGCAAAGGTGGAATAAGATCGTTCAATGAGATCCTGCAGGTCGTTATCGGGGATGTCGTCGATGAACAGGGTGAATATTTCACTGGCAAGCTGCTGATAGGTGAGGTGTTGCCAGACGCCAAGCTCAGCCTCGGTCACCTGCGGTAAATACTCGGGCAAAAGAAGGCCGCCGTCACGGGCGAGCCCCATCATTACAGCCTCTTGAAAAGGAACAGGGGTGATCCCCCCCCGGGTACTTACATATCGCATTGCCTTTCCTTACCCTCATCCAGCATTGTTCTCACTTCCTCGTGCCCGGCACTCTCTTCGTTTAAACAATCAAGCTCAAGCCTGGGCGCATCGTGCCACAAGCCTTCCAGGTCGTAAAAACGGCGGGCTTCAGCATAAAAAATATGCACTACTATTTCACCAAAATCAAGGAGCACCCATTGCCCCTCTTTCAGCCCCTCGCTATGCGTTGTATTGATACGTTTTGAGCGTAGTTCGCCCTCTATGGTTTCTGCCAGCCCCTGCACATGGCGCGTCGACCGACCGTTCATGACCACAAAAAAATCTGTAAAAGAAGATATGTTGCGAACGTCGAGGACAACAACCTCCTCTGCCTTGGCATCAACCGCCAGGCGGGCTGCAGCAATAGCCAGTTCACGGCTTTCCTTGTTTCTGTATGTTTTGTTAAGCTGTCTCATAAACCGATGTATACGTAACCAATCACGGGGTCTGTGTTTCCCCGTTATTCACAGCTTCAGCCTCCATCTTTCCTTCTTTTTCTGGGCGGGAACTCAAAGCTTATTTTTCCCTTGGCATCAAGAAGCAGAAAAGCGTCAAAAGGTCTCTTCTTTTTTGAAATAAACCCGCTTATAAGTTCAGTCCTGCCATCATGCAACAGCTGGGAGATATGGTCTGAATCAATCCTTCTTCCCAGAATCATTTTAGAGATGCGCAACCCTTTTTCTCTGTCTCCTTCCAACGCTGAATCAGAGAGAAAACCAACCGGAGTCTCAAAAACACTCGTGCCATCAACGGGAGATCTTCCCAAAGGTTCCTGCGCCCTGATTTGTTTCAGGTCAAGCTCGTCTGTGGAGTCGGCAAAAAGGAATTCCACCCTGGAATTAACGATGCGCACAGCGGCGGTAAAAAGCTTGCCTCTTTTGGAGCGAAAGTCGTTAAACGGGCCAAGTGTTTTGCCCTCGATCAGGTCAACAATTTCCTGGTTACTCATCACTCTTCCGCCAAGCACCTTGCGAATGACCAGTTTTTTATCTTCAGACTCAAAGGCGGTTGCGTTCTCAAAAAACCTGCGGCCATTTAAAGGTGAAAAGGCAGCCTCTTTCAGAGACGATTTTTCTCCAGATTTCACCTTGTCCACAATAGTGCCAGTGATGGTTCTGATTTCCTGCATGAACTGTTCACGGGTCATGCTTCCCTTGAGAATCTGGTTGAGTTTAAATTCCCATTCTCCCGTCAATTCAGGCGAAGCAAGCACCTGGATATTTCTCGCTTCCAGCAGGGAAAGCAGTTCCACCGCCTTTCCTGTAGGCACAAGCTCTTTCTGTTCCCGGACAATATATTTATCGTTGAGTAATTTTTCAATGATCGCAGCCCTGGTTGCCGGAGTACCAAGACCGCGTTCTTTCATGGCCTCTGCCAGTTCCTCATCGTCCACCAGCTTACCGGAATGCTCCATTGCTGAAAGCAGTGTCGCCTCGTTGTAACGAGGAGGAGGCTTGGTCTGCTCTTCCTGCAGGGCAACCTCCTCGCAGATAACAGGAACCCCGCCTGGCAAGGGCTGCATTTCATCCGTTTTCCGGTCCCCCTCACCAGCCCCATATATTGCCCTCCATCCAGGAACGATCAAAATCTTCCCCTCGGTAAGAAACGTTTCATTTTCCACCAGCGAAAGCCTGCGGGTGTTATGGTATTGGGCCGCAGGGAAAAAAACTGCCAGAAAACGCTGCACCACCATCTGGTATATTTTCAATTCCTGTTCAGACAGGGTCCTGGACAGCACAGTGGTAGGAATTATTGCATGGTGATCACTGACTTTTTTGTTATTAAAAATCCGTTTATTCTTTTTTATATACCCCTTGTCGAGTGCTTCTCTGGCAAAATTGCCGTACTGCCACCTGGTCTGCTCGACCACCACCTTCTTTACCGTCGGCACATAATCCTCGGGCAGACAGCGGCTGTCAGTGCGTGGATAGGTAAGCATCTTGTGACGCTCATACAGGCTCTGGGCAATGGCCAGTGTATTTTTAGCTGAAAACCCGAAACGGCTGTTTGCCTCGCGCTGGAGCAGGGTCAGGTCGTAAAGAGGAGGTGCCCCCTTGGTGGTTTTTTTGCTGGACTCCTTGACTTTTGCAGGCTTACCAGTGCACAGATCAGCAATATCCCTGGCCTTTTCACGTTCCCATATCCTGGTTTGACGACCATGGGGCACAGCCTTATCCTTAGAAAAATCAGGGTCTATCCAGACACCCATATATGTTATAGAATCACAACTGAAGGTAGCCTGCAGCTCCCAATAGGTAGTCGGTATAAAAACCCGGCGTTCATTCTCTCGTTTGACCAGCAGGGAAAGAGTCGGGGTCTGCACCCGGCCGCAAGGGGTCTTTCTGAAGCCGCCAAAACGTGAATTATAACAGGTGAGCGCTCTGGTGGCATTGATACCAATCAGCCAGTCTGCTTCAGAACGACAAAGCGCAGTGTCCTCAAGTGGAAGCATTTCCTCATTGGAACGGAGGTTGTTTATCCCGTCGCGTATGGCGTCAAGGGTCATGGACTGCAGCCAGAGCCGGCGCACTTCCTTGTTTTTTACAGATTGGGTACTGGCCACCTTAAGAATATACTTGAAGATAAGCTCCCCTTCCCGGCCTGCATCACAGCCATTAACTATCGTCTTGACATCACGTCTTCTGATCAGTTTGCTCAGAGCATTGAACTGGGGCTTTGTTCCTGGAAGAACTGTTAAGGGAAACTCCCGGGGTAAAATGGGCAGGTTGTCAAGGGTCCACTTCTGCAATCCGGGGTTTATCTCTTCAGGATAGGCAATGGAAACCAGGTGACCAACGGCAAAAGACACAATATATTTATCACTTTCAAAATGCGTTTTTTCCCGGCTGAACTTACCAGGAAGTGCCTTGGCTATATCAGCTGCCACACTTGGTTTTTCTGCTATAATAAGAGTCTTGTCCATAAAGAATATGCGATGAGTGATAAAAATGTAATAACTGCTCCCAGGCCGCCCCTCTTCGGGCCACCTGGAAAACAGTTACAGACGTAAAGCAAGTGAAACCAAGGTGGTACATGCCCTGTGAGGGGGTACAAAAACAAAGGCATCTTACCCTGCTGGACAACAAGTAAACGGCCTTCTCTCCTTTGTCAACTCCCAGAGACAGATACGGTAAAAAAAACAGGGGAGCGGCAAATACCCCCTCCCCCTAGTGTCCTGTCAGCGCTGCTCTGTCGTATCCTGCTTGTCTTTTTCAGCCCTTATGCAGCCTTGCCCTGGGTCACAGAGCACTACTATGCAACGCAGGACAAGGCTGGACAAGGACAAGAAAAATCCGGCGCACTATCCTGACATTTCAGCGTTGACAGGACACTAGCCTGAAACACTGCTGCGTGCTGTAAGGCTTGATCTTATTCCTGCGCAGGGGCAAGCTGCTCCTGGAGATCGGCAACCTGCTTGTTTTTCTCGGTAAGCTCTCTGACAAGGTCAGCATTTTCCTGCCCAAGCTCCTGCAGCAAGTCCTGCTGATCAGATATCTTGCCAAGCAGTACGTCCATATTTATCCTCACTCGATCAAGCTCTCTGCTGGTTTCTTCACAGGAAGCGTTTTTTTCTTCTACTATCTGTTCCAGACCTATGACCTGAGCCTGACAGGTTTCAACATCTGAAGCCATCTTGTCCAAAGCTTCCTTTTCCTCAACAGTGGCCAGGGCTTGTTGTTCCTGATGCGTAATAAGCGAGTCATAAGCCTCCCTGACCTCAACGAGCTCTCTTTCTGCCTGTTCTTTCATATCAGCCATTTCCGTCATTTTGGTGGCCATTTTTTCCAGGGTCTGCTTCATGTTTTCAAGTGCTGTTTCTCCCTCTTCCTGCTCCTGCTTTGCAAGCTTCACCTGTTTTTCCTTCTTATGTAAAGCTTTTTCGAGTGTTTTGATGGCTGCTTCCTGCTGCGACAACTGTCCTTCATAACGCTTTACCGCCTTTCGCAGGAAAATAAGTTCTACGCTGGTTTTTTTCTGCTGCTCATCTTCAGGCGCCGCTGACTTGCGAGTTGCTTTTTCCTGCGCTTTCACCTCTGAGCCAGCTTTTTTATGCCGCTCTTTAGCGGCCTCTTTTTTTTCAGCCAGCCCTGTTTTTTTATGAGCATCATGCTTTTGGGATTCAACTTTTGCAGCAGAATGATTTTTCGTTTCCTGATCGTCAGCATGATCACTTGAACCGCCGAATAATGAAAAAATAAATAATACCACAACAAATCCTGCGATTACTGATCCTGCGATTTTCACATTTTTGTTCCTCTCCATAGTCTGCACGCTCCTCTAAAAGGTAATGGTCTTTATGGTAACCTGATTTAATTATTAAATATTTCTTCTTTCTGTATAGCCTCTTCAGCCGGCAGATTCTCTTCCTGCACAAACGCTCCATTTACTGTCGTCGGGGTTGTCAGCAAAGCGGGATCGATCAGTCTGATTTCCTCATTAATACGGGACAAATTTCGTTCGACTTTCTCTGACAGGCCAGCTTGTGGATACTTTATCAATATGTCCTGCAGCAGTTTTTTCGAGGCAAGAAGTAATTTCTGCCTGCTGCCAAGGTCGGCAGTTCTGTTGGCGCGGACAAACAGTTCTGCTGCCCGTTGTCGATCATCATGTGCAGCCAGGGTAGCTGCCTCATCTATACGGGCTTTTGCCTTGCTTTCATAGGGTGAGGACAAGAGGCTGGTAAAAATTTCTATTGCCTGATCGTATTGTTTTCCCTCCAGGGAGGTCATACCCCTGTTCCAGGCTTCCTGGAGCTCCTGCTCCTGCACCAGCCGCTCTGTTTCAATGGAAATGGACTCTGCCGTCATCAATTCATCATTCTTTCGCCGCAGAATCTCCTGCTTGTCTGGAGGAAGTATACCCCTTGGAATCCGCTCTATCAGCAGCAATGCCTCCTGAAATTTCCTGGCCGCAGCAAGCTCGTCAATCCTGGCACAAACAGCGTCAAGCCAGGCGTTGGCTTTCCGGCGGGCATCCTCAAGCAAGGCATCCACATTGGATGCCGCCGGAGAATAAGGGAACTTCTCAATATACCTCTCTGCCTGCTCGACAACTGAGAAACCGTCACGTTCAGCCGAATAGCCAAGATAACTCTTTAACAGGGCAGCATAGGAAACAACTTCCTCACCCTTATAGCCCCGACTTAGAGCGGCAAGCTGCTGCTCCGCCCACTCTCTGGTACCTTTCATTTTTTCATGCATACGTACCATCTCTTCAAATCGGTCTCTGGCACCATCATAAAGCTGGATACCAAATTCAAGGTCACCTATAAGGCGAAGCAGGCGGACTTCCCACTGAGCCTGATCCTTTGCCCGGATATCTGCCAGCAGATCAACCAGGACCTTGCGCGCCTCAGCTTCACGTCTGCTTCTCATCAAGGCCTGGGCATAAAGAAAAGTGCTGTTAAATGAGGGTCTTTGCTGTTCTGCAAGTGGTAATGAGCTATACAGGTCAATTACCTTGCTGTAGTCCGCCTGCTCAAAGGCTTTTCGAACAGTCTGTTCTTCCTGGTACAGGGTCCTGACCTCAGAGGGTTCAGGGGGCTTCAGCGAAGAAACAGCTGGTTGAATAAATTGCTCGCAACCACTTTCAAGATATTGATAATCCTGGGCAGTAACCTTCAGCAGGGAGGTCCCGGCCAGCAGTGCCGCTGCTTCCAGCTCAGTCTGTCTCAACAGGCGTTTATTCAGGGCATTATAGGCCAGCAGGACATTCTTTGCCTTAACCCGGCAGGAACTGATATCATTGAGCAGGTTCTGGCTCCCTTTCTCTAGCAACGCCTCTTCCTGAACATGTTTAATTGCCTCAAGCTTTTGTTCATAGGCATCAATCCGGTCATTTGCTAGCCTCAGGGAAGGCATCAGTACATCCTGGGGATCACCGGCTGTTGCAGGCTCCTCCTGTTCAGGACTGACAAGAGGGCGAGGATCTACCTGAAACCCTTGCTCCTGCACAGCATCCTGACGTTCTTGTGGCGTTTTATAATATGGCGCAGCAGAAGGCTGCAGCTCGACGCAGCCGCCAAGAAGTACTGTAAGACCACACAGTGATATAACTACTCGATTCGGGAGCAACACCTTACTTCTTTTCTTCATCTCTATCAGAATATACGTCGTTTTATCATAACTGGTTACAGGATATGCAGCATCCTGGTTTCATTTGCTTTACGTCTGTAACTGCTTTCAGGTTGTCCGGGTTCGGGCAAGGGCGATTGGCTGCTGTCGTCACGCTGTACGCAGTTAATCGTGATCGCCCGAAGAGGGTGAGCCGGGAGCAGTTACGCTTTATCCTGGATTATCACTTGTTACTGAACTGCTCACCGATCAATTGTCTGCATTTACCGACGATGGGAAAAAGCAAATTAAAAAAAGATAGCAAATAAACCCTGACGGGACAAATGGTTTCTTGGTAAAAACCGGAAAAAGAGACGTGTTCTCACAGGGCCCTTTTGACCAGGATTTCTCATCAGTGAAGGCGGTGTCAGGTTCGGTAGTTTTTGGTAAACTCGTTATGCCCGGGTATATGTGCTGGCAAAATACTGGCGAAGATGATACTGCCTTCACTGGCCCTTGGTAAATACTTTGTCACAATATAACTGTTTTCAGCTCACCCGTCTTCAGGCGATCACGACAGGCCGCATAGAGGGGCTATAACTGCCAATCGTGCTTGTCCAAATAGGGGGCAGCCTGAGAGCAGTTACACGTCTGAAGTTTCCTGAAAATTAAAAGCGGATTTCGAGTGGTGCGAACTAAAAATGGCACGAAAATTGCTTGGCATTTTCTGGGCCAAAAAACGAAAAATATAAAAGCAATGTATTGATATTATCGAATAAAAGACAAATTAAACAATAGAAAAGCAGCACCTTTTATGGTATCTTGAAGTTATATAACCAACCGAAAACATACCAAAAAAGGATACTGCCATGCTCATATTACCCGATTTACTCCTGCCATTGCAAGATGAATTTTCCAGGACCATTGTAGCCCAGGGTGCGGGTATCCATGGCAATGGTATTGCCGACGGGATCAAGGGTAAAAGCAGTTACAAGGCCACCGGTTACCTGTTCAAGCCTGTTGGTTCCGGGGGTGTAGGCGTAGCGTTCACTGCCTGGGGAAAGGGCTCTTTCCAGCCGGTTGGCATTGTTGTCATAGCTGTAGGATATAAAGACGTAACCGCCAGCTGCAAAATCCAGTCTGTTGTACTGATCAGAGATGAAGCTTTTACTCTTGCCAGCGGAAATGTTGTCAGTGATGTGCTGTACACTGCCGTCGAAGTTCCGGGGACATCTTGTCTATTGTTTTTAACCCCGTGATTATACAAATGCTTTGTCTTCTGTCAATAAATAAGCAAGGTGTCCCCGTACCTTGCAATGATGGATCGGCTAACCCTTTCATGTGGGGCTCTCTCATCCCCTACTCTATGCCGGTTTATCCCGGTGCTTTCATGGTGTCCCCGGAATACCCCCCCGGAATACCTCCAGAATACCAGCCAATCGTAGGTTATGGTACACAAAACCCTTGAATTTTGTGACGTAATTGAGCAATGTCTTTATGTGCATTCGGTCCTTTTTTACAAAATCTTTGGCGGGAGACCGCGAAATTAATCGTCGGTCGGACTGAATACACTTATTTTTCTACGTCAAGAAAATATTTTCCCAATCATCTTCCCTCACCATTCTAGTGTCATGTCAACGATGAAATGTCAGGATAGTGCGCCGGATTTTTCTTGTCCTTATGCAGCCTTGTCCTGTGTTGCATAGTAGTGCTATGTGACCC
>PDWJ01000191.1_pt1 | contig 91253 bp, 63 predicted proteins | sample 1430881 | NCBI WGS metagenome assembly PDWJ01 (sample SAMN01162460, study PRJNA174530) | Oral metagenome, whole genome shotgun sequencing project. | biome: Marine environment; feature: Marine mammal; material: Swab sample of the gingival sulcus; isolation source: swab sample of gingival sulcus...
AGGGGCCAAAGACCGTCAAGCTGAACCCTGATAAGCGCAAAGGCCGACAGAAAGCTGCTGCATGACGTTTCAGGCGACAACTACCTTGAAAACCACCGCCCCACGATCTACGCCCAGCGAGTTGCGGCCTGAGCTACGGTGGATCGTGCACCCTGTCCCGAGTATAATGCCCGCTCCACGATGACAACGAGAGGTTGGTCATGACGTGCTGGACCCTCATTGGGATCCTAGCCCTCGGCGACGACGGCGGCGCGGCAGCTCAGCACCCGGCTCGGTCCCGAATCTGTGGGGAAGCTCCTAAGCATACGAAATGAGATCTACGGAGATGTCGGCATCGGCATCGCTAGCCCGTTTTAGAGGAGGAGGGGAATGAAGACAACAACCTACCTGTTGGGGTTCATTCTCGTGTCCCTATTGGGGGCATGCGGGAACGATTCACCGTCTATGCCGGCTGCCGACCAGTCGGTGGACAAGGAGCATCAACGCGATCATGACGCCGGTCGCGATGGCCCACGTCTCGATGCTGCTGTGGGCGACAGCGTCCAGGGTTGCGAAGCGCAGCGGACCTGCCGAGTGGGCTCTTCCTTTGCCGACTGTGGAGAAGGGCAGGCGGCTGTGTACTGTTCGCCGGAGCGCTGTGTGTGGGTATCCGATGGCTGTCCGACGAAGGAGTTCAAGGCGAAGCTCTTACCAAACTGTGATTGTACAGGGGAGGGCTGCCCTCCTTCGCCCATTCGGAAGCTCTTCTGGTTGCAGCGGGGATCAGAGGAGTGGACCAAGGACCGCTCCATGGTGATAGCGGTTACCGAGGACGCCACGAGTGGGAGTACACCGGCTGTCGCTTCTTGTACGGGGTGTGTGGCCCAGTGTCAGGGCGTCGACAACGTTTGTACAGGAACACCCAGCGCTTCAACCGTTCACTACGACACAGCGGTCGTCACATTGCACCCTGGCGGTAGTCACGGCTGGTCCCTCGAGATCGAGGTTGACAAGACCGCGACCCCTCCGAAAGCGCGGATCTGCCGGTTGGCGTTTTCGGATGCTGCAACATGCACAGTGGGCGTTCCCATGTGTGCAGAGAGTGGCGACCTCAAGCTACAGAACCCCTTGGGTACGGGGGACCTAAGAGGGCAGTTCAGCGCAACGTTTGCCGATGGGCTCGTGGTTTCTGGCGCCTTCTAGAGCGCAGACCACCTGACCTCCCGTCGCCGCGCTGGTCTGCGACATCACGGCGGTTGTCGCTCGTCGGTTGCTGGCTAAAAGCAGGCGCCCTCCTCGCTCCTACGCCGTCCCCCCCAGTCGATCACAGGTCGTTTCCCCAGCCGATCCCCCCGCTACGGTAGCGCTACAGCGGGTCGTGCCCCCCGTTTAGAGCGGCGGCGCTGCTGCACCGCGCTCTGTGGTAACCTCTTTCGACTGGAGGCTCTCATGAAGCGGTTTCCCTTTGCGCTCCTTCTCACCCTCACCCTCGGCGCGCACTCGGCCGACGGAGCCCCGAAGCGCGGCCCGAGGCTCAAGCTGAGCTGGGTGAAGCTGCCGGCAGGCAGCTTCACCATGGGCTCCAAGCGCAAGGGAGAGGGCCCGATCCGCCACGTCAAAGTTGGCGCCTTCGCGATGCTGAAGAGCGAGGTGACGCTCGCTCAGTATCGGGCCTGCGTTCGGGCGAAGGTCTGCAAGAAGGCCTCTTTGGGTGATCCAGACCTCATGTCCGCACCCTGGTACAACTGGGGCAGCGGGCGCGCCAAGACCCACCCGGTCAACGGTGTGGAGTGGGCGGACGCGAAAACGTTCTGCCGCTGGATTGGAGCTCGCCTGCCCAGCGAGGCGGAGTGGGAGTACGCGGCGCGCAGCGGCGGCAAGCCCAAGCTCTACCCCTGGGGCGCGCGCGCGCCGAGCTGCAAGCTCGCCGTGATGGAGACATGCAAAAAAGACAGCACGGCGCCGGTCTGCAGTCGAGCCGCTGGCAACACCGAACAAGGCCTCTGCGACATGGCAGGCAACGTCGCCGAGTGGGTCGCCGATTGCGCTGAAGTACAGAAAACGTACAAAACGTATGTGATCCGCGGGGGTGGATGGGAAGACAGCGCTGACGCTCTACGGACCACCAAGCGCGACGATAGTATCACCGGCACCTACAACATCGGCTTCCGCTGCGCGAAGTAGAGCGGCGCCGCAGCTCAGCACTCGGCTCGGTCCCGAAGGTCTGGGGGGGCGTAGAGAGCGGCCGGCGGCGCTGTGCCCGGCGACGGGAGGCATGTGGGGGTGCTCTTAGCCCGGACCGAGCGAGGCGACGCCATTCGAGGCCGAGATCGCGGAGCGAAAACGCAGCCATCGTGGTGCTACGGCGAGGTTGAGGGATAACGAGCTCGGTTCGAGGAGCTGGTCGCGACGGGAGGGCTCGATCAACAGGCCGCTAACCCTGCTCTGGGTTGGCGCCGCCAGCGTCACCGGGCTCGGCCTCTTCGGTCGCATCGCCCGCCGCATCCCCCTTTGGGACGACCTCGAGGATCAGCGCCCCAAGCGGCGGCAGGGTCAGCCGCAGCGAGAACCCGTGGCCGTGGGTCGGCACACTCTCCGGGTGGATCTCGCCGCCGTTTCCGACGTTTGACCCATAGTAGGCCGCGCCGTCGGTGTTGATCAGCTCGCGGTAAGGCCGCCCCTCGGGCACGCCGATGCGGTAGTCGCTGCGCACCACAGGGGTGTAGTTGAAGACGCAGACCAGATGTCCGCTGGGCCCGCGGCGCAAGAAGCTCAGCACCGACTGCGTGCTGTCGTTGCAGTCGATCCACTGAAAGCCCTGCGGATCCGTGTCCCAGGCCCATAGCGCGTCGCGCGCCAGGTAGAGCTGGCCGAGGTCCTTATGGAGCTGGCTCACGCCCGCGTGCCGTGGGTCGTCGAGGAAATGCCACTCACATTGCGAGTCGGCGTTCCACTCCGCCGGCTGGCCGAACTCACCGCCCATGAAGAGCAGCTTCTTGCCCGTATGGCAGTACATATAGGCCAGCGCCAACCGCAGGTTCGCCGCCTGCTGCCAGAGGTCCCCCGGCATCTTATTCATCAGCGAGCGCTTGCCGTGGACGACCTCGTCGTGGGAGAGCGGCAGGATGAAGTTCTCCGAGTACGCGTAGAGCATCGAGAAGGTCAGGTCGTTGTGGTGGAACTGACGATGCACCGGATCCTTCTCGAAGTAGTGCAGCGTGTCGTGCATCCAGCCCATGTTCCACTTGAAGCCGAACCCCAGGCCCCCGAGGTAGGTCGGCAGCGTGACGCCGGGCCAAGCCGTCGACTCCTCCGCCGCCGTATGCACGCCGGGGAAGTGCTCGTAGACCAGCTTGTTGACCTCTTGGAGGAAGGCGATCGCCTCGAGGTTCTCCCGCCCGCCGTACTCGTTGGGGATCCAGTCCCCGTCGGTGCGGCTGTAGTCCTTGTAGATCATCGACGCCACGGCGTCGACGCGCAGCCCGTCGAAGTGGAACTGGTCGAGCCAGTAGAGCGCGTTCGAGAGCAGGAAGGCCCGCACCTCGTTACGGCCGTAGTTGAAGATCAGCGTGCCCCAGTCTCGATGCTCGCCCTCCCGCGGGTCCATATGCTCATAGAGCGCTGTGCCGTCGAACCAGCGCAGGCCGTAGTCGTCTTTGGGGAAGTGCCCCGGCACCCAGTCGAGGAGCACGCCGAGGCCGTTTTGGTGACAGTGGTCGATCAGGTAGCGAAGGTCGTCGGGGGTGCCGTAGCGCGAGGTCGCGGCGAAGTAGCCCGTGGTCTGATAACCCCACGAGGGATCGTAGGCGTGCTCGGCGATCGGCAGCAGCTCGAGATGCGTGAAGCCGTGGGCCTTGCAATGCTCGACCAGCATCGGCGCCAGCTCGCGGTAGCTATAAAAGCTGCCGTCTTCCGGCCTGCGCTTCCAGGATCCGAGGTGCACCTCGTAGATCGCCATCGGGTGCTGTCGCGGATCCCCCTTGCCGCGCTCGGCCATCCAAGCGGCGTCGTTCCACTCGTAGTCGGCTAGGCCGTGCACGATCGACGCGCTCTTGGGGCGCAGCTCCATCTGAAAGGCCAGCGGATCGGTCTTCACGCGCAGGTTGCCGTCGCGAAGCTTCAGCTCGTACTTGTAGATGGCTCCCTTTGCGACCCCCGGGATGAAGAGCTCCCAGACCCCGGAGGCGCCGAGGGCGCGCATCTGATGCACGCGCCCGTCCCAATCGTTGAAGTCGCCGATCACGCTGACGCGCTGGGCGTTGGGCGCCCAGACCGCGAACGACGTCCCGGCCACGCCGTCGACCTCGCGCAGCTGGGCGCCGAACGTCTCATACATCCGGTGATGCGAGCCCTCGCCCATCAGGTGCAGATCGAGCTCGCCGAGGGTCGGCTCGAAGCGGTAGGGGTCGTGGTAGCGCGAGACGGCGCCGTCCGCGCCGGTCGCCTCGAGCTCGTAGCGCAGCGGCAGCGTCTTCCCCGCCAGGAACACCGCGTAGATCCCAGCCTCGTCGACGACCTGCATTGGCGTCACGGTCTCACCGACGCGCACGCTCAGGCCTCTGACGTCCGGCGCGAGCGCTCGCACCACGACGCCCTCGCGGCCCTCGACCTCGACGGGATGAGCGCCGAGCACGGCGTGTGGGTCGCCGCTCTCGCTGGCGAGGACCTGCGCCAGCAACGTCTTATCGCCTGCGATGGGGGGGGCTGCGGTTTGTTCGGACATACTCTACCTCTCCTCTTCGTGCATCCATCTCGCGTCGCGGACCGTACTCGCCACTCGCTGCTCTCGTCTGGAACGCAGACCAAGGTACCTCTCGTCGCCGCGCGGATCACAGCGGTTGTCGCGCGTCGGTTGCGAACTCCCAGCAGGCCCTGCTGGCGCCTACGCCGCGACTCCGCATCCTTCGCGCAGCTCGGTCCGCTAAGCTGATCCGCGCTCTAGCCGCCCCGCGACCCACCATGCCCGCAGACGCGGAGAAAACCTAATCGCTCACGGGCGGAAAGACAACGGCTCATCGGCCGTCGCCAGCCAGCTCCGCGCTTGACTGGGGCGCTGGGCGATGCTTGCCTGGCGCCGTGAACCCCTCCCTCCCCCCTCGCGGGTCCCTATTTTTCACCTTTCCCCTCGCCCTCACCGTGATCCTGATCGCGTGTTCGGCGAGCCGGCCCAGGCCTGCGCCGAACCCCATGACCTCGGCTCAGCCCAGCGGCGAGATCTTCGAGCTGCAGGCCGATCCGGAGGTGGTCGACAAGGCAGCGCTCGAGGGCCAGCTCCCGGGCTCGCCGCTCTCGATGCACCGCGTCGCCAAGGGGCACTTCCGCGTCGTCGTCTCAGGGCTGAGGACCGACGCGATGCTGCGCTACCGCTTCCGGGTCCATCGCAAAGACCTCGGCCGCTGGATCCAGGTCTCCGATCCCTTCGCCTGGCAGCTCGACGCCTCGCGTCAGCGCTGGTCCACGCGAGCGATCGGCCTCGAGGACGCCACCCGCAAGAAGGCCAGGCCCCTGCCCCGCCGCCCGACCTTCGATCAGCTCGTGATCTATGAGCTCTGCCCCCGGGAGGTCGTGCCCAAGGCGACCCGCTACGCGGATCTCGTCACGGCGCCTACCGGGGCCCAGCCGCGCTTCGGCTCGATCTTCCGCGCGATCACCCGGCGGATCCGCTCGGGCTATTATGACCAGCTCGGCGTGACGGCGTTGGAGCTGATGCCGATCCTCGCGCAGGGCTGGCGCCGGGCGACGCCCCAAGGGGTGGGGCGCCCCTTCGAGAGCCCCACGGAGCGCCCGCCCTGGGGCTACCAGGCGATGTCTTGGTACGCCGTCAACGGCGACTACGGGACGGCCGCCGAGCTGGTCGAGCTGATCGACGCGGCCCACGCTCGCGGCCTGGCCGTGCTCGCCGACGTCTCTCTCGAGCACGGCTACGGTGGCAAAGAGAACGGCCTCGTCACCGACCTCTGGCCGCGCTGGAGGGTCCCCAGGCCGAAGAACCGCTGGGGCCTGCTCGAGCTCGACCTCGCAGCGCCGGGCGCCTTCCCCTTCGTGGTCGGCGGATTGCGCCGGCTGCTGGTCGACCTCGGCTTCGACGGCCTCCGCCTCGACTGGACCGAGAAGGTCCCGCCCAAGACCTGGAAGCGCGTGGTCGCCGAGGTGCGGCGCTTCGCGCCGGAGGCGATCCTGATCAGCGAAAACCCGACGCTGCCGCTCATCACCGAGGCGGGTTTCGACGGCACCTGGGACTTCTTCTTCCACTGGGAGGCCCCGCTGCTGCTGCGCCGCGTCTATCGCAACTGGGATGGCCTCGCCAAGCGGCTGGTCTCCACCCAACGCAAGCTCGTCGAGAACCTCGAGGGCCGCGCCTACCCCCCCCATGGCGCCAAGCGCGTCGCGGGCATCGACCCCGCGAAGGGGCCGCCGGTGGTGCGCTACCTCGAGTCCCACGATCTGCCCCGCGTCGCCCGCCGACGCGTGCGCTGGCAGCACGGCGGCGGACACCTGATGGACGTCGACGGCGACGGCAAGACACCCGACTGGCTCAACCACGGATCTCAGGCCACCTCGCGCCTCGGCGCCACCCTGCTCGCCACGCTCCCTGGCGCGATCCTGCTCTTTCAGGGCCAGGAGCACGGCGCCGACGACGAGCTGATCTGGGCTCACGATCCCCTAGAGAGCAGACGCGACGCCAAGACGTTTGGCCACTACCAGAGGCTGCTGAAGCTGCGCGCCAGGCTGCCCGTCTTGCGCCAAAACGACCTCCGCGTGCTGCTCTCCGACGACAAGCGCCACGTGCTGGCCTACAGCCGGGGCGAGGACCCAGCGCGCGGCGACGACGACCGGATCGTCGTCGTGCTCAACTTCGCTCCCCAGGCGGTGCGTCGGCTGCGGATCCCGATGCCCTCCCCTGGGCGCTGGCGAGACCTGCTCGGCGGCAAGACCTACCCATGCGGCAAGGAGCTGACGCTCCACCTGCCCCTGGCGGGCTCGCTGCTGCTGCAGAAGCTCGGCAAGCGGCAGACGCTCGGCAAGCGGCAGACGCTCGGCAAGCGGCAGACGCTCGGCAAGCGGCAGACGCGCGCGAAAACGAAAGACTGCGAGCCTGCTCGCTACGCCCGGCACGCCAGCAAGCCGGTCTCGACCAGCAGGTAGGTCATCCGGAGAAACGAGTCGCGGGCGTCGCCTGGATCGTAGAGCGCGATCAGCTGCTCGAGGCGCCGCTGGCCGTCGTGCTTCTCGTAGGTTTGCCGTGGGAGGCGACCGAGACGAAAGATCTCCGGCGGCATCGGCGCCGGCACGACGGGCTCGAGGTGGTGAGCGTGGTACTCCGCGAGTCGCGCCTCGACCAGCGCGACGTCGAGCATGCTCACCCCGGTGCCGATCAGCTCGAAGGCGTCGAGGCCGAGCGGCGCCGAGCCGCAGGCGGTGCGCTGCCCACGGTAGAAGAAGTAGCGGCCCCGATCCCAGCCGAAGACCTCGAGCAGCTTCTGCCGCACCTGATGGGTCAGGTGTCGTAGGACCTGCACCGGCCGCAGCAGCTTCAGCGCGACCAGCGTGTCGCCGAGCTTGCCGTCGAAGTGCGGAAGCATCGCCAGCGCCATCGAGAGCTCGCCGTTGCTGATCACGCGCTTGCGCACGAGATACTGGCCGAAGAGCTCATCGCCACGGTTGGACGCCACCGACCGCGGATCACCATCGACCAGGTGGATCTCCTTGACCTCCTCGCCACGCTGTAGCATCAGCAGCCCGGTCTCTTCGTCGGTCGCGAGGCGAAAGAGCAGGCCGACCACCGAGGGCTCCTGCGACTGAGCGACCTTGCCGGCGAGATCGGCCGAAGGCATCGTCGGCACGCCAGCGATCGGCGTGGTGCGCTCGGCCGCGACGTCATCGGCGGCCTGCTGGCTCCCCGGCGACGCGAGGGAAGGATCGACATTGAGGTCGGGCAAGAGCGGAGCGCGGCGTGACGAGCTGCGCGGGTGAGGGAAGCTGCCGCTGTCGCTGATCCCCAGCTCCGGCCAGGCGGCTCGCGCTTCGTCGGTGTTGAGCGGCGGCTCCTCGGTGGTCGAGAGGCTCGGCAGCGGCGCCGGGGTGGGCGGCGGTCGCAGGCGAATGCGTCGCTTCTGCCCCACGGCGTCGAGCGGGTCGGTGAGGGAGACCGCCGATGGGGTGCGCCGGCGCACCACGGGCCGCGGCGGCCCGGTGTCGAGCGTCCCCTTCGGGTTGTCGAGCTGCAGCCGCTTCAAGAAGGCCCGCACGTCGGCGGTGCGGACCATCCGACGGTTATCGAAGAGGTAGCGCTGGAGGGCGTCACGAAAGGCCGCCGCGCTCTGGTAGCGCAGGTTCTGATCGCGTGTGAGCGCGGAGCGTAAGATCGCGCGCAGATCCTCGGGGATCCGAGCGCCAAACGTCTCCAGCCGGTCGAGGCGGGCGTCGCGGACCTGCAGCAAGACCTCGATGTCGCTGTCGGCGATGAAGAGCCGTCGCACCATCAGCAGCTCGGCGAGCACGATCCCGCAAGCGAAGACGTCCGCTCGCGCGTCGACCGGCTTCCCGGCCACCTGCTCCGGGGACATGTACCCGTACTTGCCGCGCATGCTGATCGCGGAGGTGCCGTCACGGGTGCCCGCCTGGGCGATGCCAAAGTCGCCGAGCTTCACCTCTCCATGGCGCGAGATGAAGATGTTGGAGGGCGAGATGTCGCGGTGGATGATCCCCAACCTCTCGCCGGCGACGTCTCTCAGCGTGTGGGCGTAGTCCAGGGCGTCGAGCACCTCCGCCACCATGTGCACGGCGATCCCCGTGCTGGGCCGGGTGCGCTGCTTGGCGCTATGGCGGAGCAACGCCAGCGCGTCGATACCGTCGACGTACTCCATCGCGATGAAGTAGTGGCCGTCGACCTCACCGAAGTCGAGCACCTGCACGATCTTCGGATGCGAGAGCCGCACCATCACCTTGGCCTCAGCGACAAACATCTCGAGAAACTCGGGATCGTTGGCTAGCTCAGGCAGAATACGTTTGATCACCACCGACTTCTCGAAGCCGTGGGCGCCTCGGGCGCTGGCTCGATAGATCTCGGCCATCCCGCCGGTGGCGAGGTGCTCGAGCAGCAGGTAGCGCCCGAAGGCGACAGGCTCGAAGGGAGGGGATTGTTTGGAGCTGCTCACGCAGGGCGAAGTCTACACGGCGTTGGCCCGCTAGCCCAAGAGGCGAACGGCGTTTTTCCGGCTCGCCGAGAGGGGCATCTCTTCGGCTACCAACTCGGCTCGGCAGCTCAGCTCGGCGCGGTGTAGGGGCGCCTAACGGCCACCGCCGCGACCGCCGCGGCCGCCGCGACCGCCGCGACCGCCGCGACCGCCGCGACCGCCGCCGCCGCCCTCGTGGTCGAGCTGGCGCACGTACTCGATGAAGTCGGCGCGGTTCTCCATGATCGTGTGGTAGCGCTGCCCCTGGGGCCCACCACGGCGACCTCGGCCACCCTGGCGGTTGTCTCGACGACCGCCTCCACCACGATTGTGTCGTGGGCCCCCGCCCGAGGCGAAGCGCGCCAGCAGCTCGGCGAGGAAGGGCTCGAGCTCGACCCCCGCGTCGGCCGCGGCGAAGAGAAGATCACGGTGGAGCTGCTTCGAGACCTTGATCGTGATCTCGCCGTCGAGATCGATCTCATCGATCGGTCGGGGAGGCTCGACATCTCGCTCGCGCATGGTCTCGAGCTGCGCGCTCAGCTCCTCTTCGAGGCGCTCGAGCGCCTCGGCGCGAGTTGGGGCGGTGACCTCACAGCCGGCGATCTCCGGCACACGAGCGATGACGCTCGGTTCGGCGTCTTTGGCCTCATCGTCGAAGGGGGCCTGGGCGAGGATGACTCGGTATCGGTTCATCATGAGAACACTTCCGTTTGGCAAGAGAGTCCGTTGGGCACGAGAACGGTCGCCCGGGAGAAGAGACACCCGCGCGAGAGACAGGGTCTATAGCGAATCGAGCGCGAAGTCCAACCGCTCGTAGCCGCGCAGCGGCAGGTCGACGCGCTGGGCCAGCGCCTCGGCGAAGGGCTCGGAGACGCCGCTCAACAACACGGTGCGGGTCGCCAGGGCTTGGCGGTGCTCGGCGACATGGGAGACCGCGAGGGTCATCCGCTCTTCGACGTCGGCCAGGCCAGCCGCGTCGAGCACGATCGTCGAGGCGTCACGCATCACCGCGAGCATCATCAAGCGCCCGATCGCGTCGTCGAGCGCCTCCCGATCCGGGTCTCCGACCAAGAAGAGACCGACGACGCGATCGCGCAAGATACAGACCACCTGGCTCTTCTGGATCAGCTGCCGATGGCGCGCATCGGCGGCTTGCTCGACCCCCGCGGCGTAGGCCTCGGCGACCACGACGACCAACCAGTCGTAGAAGCTGCCGGCCTCCCCGGTGAGGTCGCGCAGCCCCTGACAGAGGCCGACGGCCGCGCTCACAGGGAGATCGACACCCGCCATCCAACCCGCGAGAAAGGAGACGTGCTGGATCGGCTCGCGAAAGATCGGATCACCGAGGGCGACGCTCTCAGCCTCGTGGAGCGCCTGGGTCAGCGACCTCAGGCAGGCCTGACAGCGCTGCCGCAGCTGGTCCCCGTGTTTGCTCACCCGCAGCTGCCAGCAGCGAGCGCGGGTAGCGTCGAGCCAGCGATCGATCACGTCTTCGCCACCGTCACCAAGACGCTCCCTGAGCCGAACAAGATGCTCGTCGGACGACATGCGCGCAATCTAGCCGAAGAGCACCGAGTTAGGCCAGCCTAGAGCGCTGCTCTCCGGAATGACCCCGACCTGCTCCAACGGGCTGGATTCCCGCGCATTGCTCCAGTAGAATCGCAACATTGTTGTTTATTGAAAGGTCGTTTTGCGTCGGGCGGCGTAGCGGCGCTTTCGCAGACATCAGGTCGCCGCGGCTTGCGGACGGCCGTACCGTCCCTGCCCAGGGGACCGAGGCAAGCACGCGATGGAGATCCGCTCTCACGGTCTTTCCGACGTCGGACGCCGCCGCACGCTCAACGAAGACAGCTTCCTCGCCGATGACGGGCTTGGTCTCTATATCGTCGCCGACGGCGTCGGTGGCCACGCCAAAGGCGAGGTCGCCAGCGCGCAAGCCGTCGAAGAGGTCTACGGCTTCGTCAGCCGCGGGATCCAGCAGGTCGAGGACTTCCTCGACAAGCCCACAGAGGAGAGCCTCTTCGCGGTGCGGCGGCTGCTCGAGAGCGCCGTCCAGTCGGCTTGCTACATGATCTTCGGGCTAGCCGAGCTCGACCCCAACCGCAAGGGCATGAGCACCACGATGTCGGCCCTGCTGATGGTCGAAGAGCTGGGGATCGTCGCGCAGGTTGGCGACAGCCGCGTCTACCGCCACCGCCAGGGTCGCTCCGACCAGCTGACCGAAGACCACACGTTGATCAACTACAAGCTCAAGCACGGCTTGATCACGCCCGAGGAGGCCGCCAAGGCGCCGGGCAAGAACGTGATCACCCGCGCGGTCGGGCATCGCGACTACGTTCAGGTCGACACCATCGAGTGCAACGTGCAGCCGGGCGATCGCTTCCTGCTCTGCTCCGATGGCCTCCACACCTACGTCAGCGAGCCCAGCGAGCTCTCTGGGGTGCTCGGCTCCGGCGAGCTCCCCCACGTCGCCCAAGAGCTGATCAAGCTGGCCAACGAGCGGGGCGGTCGCGACAACATCACCGTGCTGCTGGTCGACGCCTTCGAGTAGGCCACGTTTCGCTGGCGACACCGCTCGATGCCATCGGACGACGCCCGTAGGCCCTCCCCCCTCCGCACACCGAGCGCTCTTCATCGGCAGCTGCCACAGCTCGTCGACAAGCTGCCTGCGTTAGGCCTGGGTCGCTGGCCGACGGCGGTGAGGCGCCTCGATGCGCTCAGCGAGCAGCTCGGCGTCGAGCTCTGGGTCAAGAGCGACGACGCCAGCTCACGCGACTATGGCGGCAACAAGGTACGCAAGCTCGAGCTGCTGCTCGCCGCGGCGCGTAAGAGGGGCGCTCGGCGGCTCTTGACCGTTGGCGGCATTGGCTCCAACCAGGTGCTCGCCACCGCGATCCACGGCGCTCGAGCGCTCGGGCTCCCGACCCGCGCGGTGGTGGTGCCTCAGCCGGCGACGCAGAAGGTCCTCGCGAACCTCGAGCGGATCCGGCGCCTCGGGGTCGACTTGATCCCCTGCAAGCGTCGCGCGGCCGCCCCTGCGGTGCTCTGGGCTGAGGGGCGCCAAGAGGACACCTACACCATCGGCCCAGGGGGCTCGAGCCCGCTCGGATCGCTGGGCTACGTCGCGGCGGGGCTCGAGCTTGGCGAGCAGGTCCGCGCGGGCGAGCTGCCACCGCCAGATGAGGTCGTCCTCCCCCTCGGCAGCGGGGGCACGGCGGCGGGGCTTTGGCTCGGGCTGGCCGCCGCCGAGCTATCGACGCGGCTGGTCTGTGTGCGTGTGGTTGAGCGGGCGCTCTGTAACGGGTGGTTGCTCCGCCTGCTGGCTCGGCGCTGTCGCTCGCTGCTCGAGCGCCACGGGGTGTCGCTGCCGCCGAGCGGTGAGCTCGAAGTGGTCCATGAGCAGGCAGGCCCGAGCTACGGCACCCCAACGCCAGCGGCAGAGGCAGCCTGCCAGCTGGCAGCCCGGCAGGGGTCGATGGCGCTCGAGACAACCTACTCAGGGAAGGCTTTCGCGGCGCTGATCGCGCGCGCCGAGGGCGGGAAGCGCGCGCCAGGTCCAGCCAAACGCGTGCTCTTCTGGAACACCCATAGCTCGGCACCGACCATTGAACCCACCGAAAACGCAACACTTTCAGGACTCGACCCGCGAATCGCGAGCTGGATTTAGCCCAGCGGCTTGACATGGGCTTTCGCGCTCCTAACTTCCGGGGTCAGCGGAGGTCCCATGCCGATCTACGAGTACGCCTGCAAGGCCTGTGGCTACGAGTTCGAAACGTGGCAGAAGATCAGCGACAAGCCCGTGCGCACCTGCCCGTCGTGCAAGAAGCGCAAGGTCGAGAAGCTGGTCTCGATGTCGTCATTTCAGCTCAAGGGCGGCGGCTGGTACGCCGACGGCTACGCCAAAACGAACGCCACGTCGAAGAGCGACGACAGCTCGAAGAGCGACTCCAGCTCAAAGAGCGAGGGCAACGCGAGCTCGACCGAGAGCCACGCGAGCTCGACCGCGAGCGGTAGCTCCTCCCGTAAAGCGAAGACCTCGAGCAAGGCCGCCTGAGCTGACCGCAGCGCCGGCGTGTCGACGCTGTCGATGCTAACGTCGGTCCATGGGCCTTACGCCATCGTGTCTCCCGCTGCCCCTCCATCCGGGTCGCCGTATGAGGAGCCCTCCTACCCATTCGCGACCGAGCCGGGTGCTGAGCTGCCGCGCCGATTGCGTCGCCGAAGAGATGAGCCATACGGGTGGTACGGCGAACGTTCTGAGGCCTCGAAAGCGGCCGGCAGGCCTGTGTCCGGCGGGAGGCCTGTATGGGGGTGCTCCTGAGAGGGCTCTGGGGTGAAGGATCCCCTCGACGAGAGCCTCCACGGCGATCAGGCGCCGGTGATCCCCGTGCGACGGACCTTCACCCAGGCGCGGGCGCAGGAGCTGCTCTTCGTGCTCGAGAGCGTCGGGATCGCCGCTTGGGTCCGCCACGATCCGGTGGGAGCTCTCGGGCCCTATTTGATCGAGGTCAGCGGCTACCAGGCCGCCGCCGAGGCGGAGCGGCAGCTGCGCGAGCTCGAGGACGAGCGCGCCGACGCGCGCGCCAAGGCGGAGCTGCCGCCACCCATCGAGCCTGCGGTCGGCGCCAACGCGGGAGCCTACTGGATCGTCGGGCTGATCCTGGCCAACGCGCTGACCTTCTGGGCGCTCGAGCACTCCGGAGGCTCAGAGCATCACCCTACCCTGCTGAGCTTCGGCGCGATCAGGACCCCGCTGGTCCTCGCCGGGCAATGGTGGCGCTTGGTGACGGCGGCGTTTCTCCACATCGGCGCGCGGCATCTGCTGGGCAACATGCTGCTGCTTGGCGTCCTGGGCGCGCTGACCCTGCGGATGTGGGGCCCCGGCAGGCTGCTGTTCATCTACGTCGTCTCTGGGCTCATCGGAAACGTCGCAGGGCTGCTCTTCGGCTCGCCGGCGGCCCTGAAGGCCGGCGCCTCTGGGGCGATCTTGGGGCTGCTCGGCGCGCTGGCCGGGCAGCGCGCGCGGCAGCTCCTCCACCCGCAGAGCCCTTCACGCTATAAGGCATGGCATATCCTCGCCATGCTGGTGGCGTTTTATGGCTTTGTGGTCGGCGTCCGGCCCCAATCGGACCATATCGCTCATGTGGGAGGGCTGATCGCAGGCGCGCTGATGGCTCTTGGACTGCCACCGGCGGGCAGCATGGCGGCTCGTCGCGAGCGCCTGCTTCAGCTAGCCCTGGGGCTGTCGGCGGTGCTGCTCTGCGCTGCGGCGGCGCTGCTGGCCGCCTATCACGGGGGCGCGCTGTAGATGGCCGTTCGGTCGATCCATGGGGCCTGCCCTCACGACTGCCCCGACACCTGCGGGCTGACCATCGAGGTCGAAGAGGGAAGAGCGGGCGCGCGGGCGAGAGCGCTCCGCGGCGCGGCGTCGCACTCGACGACCCGTGGCTGGCTCTGCACCAAGGTCCGCGACTACCTCGACTGGGTCTACCATCCCGAGAGGCTGCTCACCCCGCTGCGGCGCTGCGGGAAGAAGGGCAAGGGCGACTTCACGCCAATCAGCTGGGACGAGGCGCTCGCTGAGATCGCGGCGCGCTGGACGGCGATCCTTGCCACGGAGGGCGGCGCGGCGCTCTTACCCTACTCCTACAGCGGCACCTTGGGTTTGTTGCAGATGTCGGTGGCCAGCTCGCGGCTCTGGAATCGCCTCGGCGCCAGCGGCCTCGAGCGCTCGATCTGCGGTGCTGCGGCAGAGGCGGCGGTGCGTGCGACCCTCGGCGCGCGCTTCGCCCCCCGCCTCGACGACCTCCGTCGCTGCAAGCTGCTGGTGCTCTGGGGCCACAACCCCGCCTCGACCGCGCCCCATAGCATGGCCGCGATCCGCGAGGCCCAGCGCGCGGGCTGCGAGCTGGTGGTGATCGACCCTCGCCGCACCCGCAGCGCCAAGACTGCCGACCTACACCTCGCGCCGCGTCCCGCCACCGACGCGGCGCTAGCGTTGGCCCTGATCCACATCTTTGAGGCGGAGGGCGCGATCGACTGGCCCTACCTCCATCAGCATGCGATCGGCGCCGAGGAGCTGCTGGCGCGCGCTCGCAGCTTCACGGCCGAGCGCGTGGCGGCGATCACCGGCCTCGAGGGTGAGGCGATCGTCGACCTCGCCCGCCGGATGGCGCGACGCAAGCCGATGATGATCAAGATCGCCGATGGCCTGCAGCGCCACGGAAACGGCGGTCAGCTCGTGCGAGCCGTGGCCTGTCTGCCCGCGTTGCTGGGTCAGATCGGCAAGCGCGGCGGCGGGCTGTTCTACACCACCAGCGACACCCTGCGCTGGAATCGGGACGCCGTCGGCCACGCCGACGATCCGGCCTGCCCGCCCACGCCGCGCATGGTCAACATGAACCGGCTCGGCGCCGCGCTGACCAGCTCGAGCGAGCTCGGCGACGGCCCACCGATCCGAGCGCTCTACGTCTTCGGCGCCAACCCAGCGGCCAGCGCCCCGAACGCCGGGCTGATCGCGCGCGGGCTGGCGCGAGACAACCTCTTCACCGTGGTCCACGAGCTCTTTCTCACCGATACGGCCCGCTACGCGGACATCGTGCTCCCAGCGACCTCGCAGCTCGAGCAGCTCGATCTGCATAAGGGCTATGGGCACCATCAGCTGACCTTGAACCAACCGGCGATCCCACCGAGGGGGGAGGCCCGCAGCAACTGGGACGCGCAGCGCGCGATCGCCGCCGCGCTGGGCTTGGACGAGCCGTGGCTTCGGGCCGATGGTGAGCAGGTGCTGCGCGAGATCTTGGCCGCCAGCGCCAGCCAGCCGGCTCTCGCTGGCGTCGACTATCAGCGACTGGTCGCCGAGGGGACCGTCGAGATGGCGCTCGCCGACGACTACGTGCCCTTCGCCGACGGCGTCTTCCCGACCCCATCAGGCAAGATCGAGCTTTATTGCGAGGGTCTCGCCGAGCAGGGCTTGGACCCGCTACCAGCCCACCACCCACCATCAGAGCTCGCAGACGATCAGCCTACTGAGGGAGCAGGCCCGCTGGTGTTGATTAGCGGCGCAGCTCACGCCTTCATCAACAGCAGCCTGGTCCCGCTGGCTCGCCTGCAGCGCCTGGAAGGCCCGCCAACCGTCGAACTACACCCGAACGACGCGGCGAGGCGAGGGATTGAAGACGGCCAACACGTGCGGGTTTACAACGAGCGCGGCGGCCTGGAGTTGGTGGCCCGCGTCACCGACACGATCCGCCCTGGCGTAGCCTTCAGCACCAAAGGACGCTGGGGCCGCTGCTCCACAGACGGACGCAACGTCAACTGGACCACCCCCGACGCGTTGGCAGACCTCGCCGGTCAAAGCACGTTCCACAGCAACCAGGTATGGGTTGAAGCCGCTACTGAAGATTTGAAACCACCCCGAGGTTAAGATTTGAAACCACCCCGAGGTTAGGATGCGTATCGTGAAACCACCCCGAGGTTAGGATGCGTATCGTGAAACCACCCCGAGGTTAGGATGCGGATCGCTGGCTGCGGCGGCTGGCTTGGCGTTCGTCAGAGGGAAGCTCCTAAAACCGATCGCGGAGACCGCGCAGCTTGGCGAAGACCGCGACGTCGTCGTCGAAGCGCTCATCGGGAAAGCGCGCCACGAGCTGAGCCCGCAGACGCTCGTCGCCACAGCGAAGGAAAGGGTTAGTGGCCCGTTCTTCGGCCAGGGTCGAAGGGATCGAGGGCGCGCCCTGCTCGCGGAGGGCGTCAACTCGAGCCTTGCGCTCGGCGAGGGCCGGATTCTCACCGTCAACGGTCTCGCCAAAGGCGATGTTCTTCTGCGTGTATTCGTGACCGCAGTACACCTTGGTCTCGTCGGGTAGCGGCGCGAGAACCTCATTGAGCGAGCTGTACATCATCTCTGCCGTCCCCTCGAAGAGCCGTCCACAACCAGCGGCGAAGAGCGAGTCCCCGGTAAAGGCCGCGTCCTCGAGTTGATAGACGATGCCGCCGCGGGTGTGCCCTGGGGTGTGGAAGACTGTCGCCTCGAGCTGCCCCAAGCCGACCTTCGCCCCATGCTCAACGCCCCGGTTCTGCCCCGGCACCCGGCCCTTGTCGGAGGCGTGCGCGTAGACCTCGAGGGCGCGCGCCCCAGCCGCCTCACAGAGCGCCTCATTGCCGCTGGTGTGGTCCCAGTGGTGGTGCGTGTTCCAGATCGCCACCAGCTCGACGCCGAGCTCCTCGACCCGCGCGACGACGGGCTCAGGATCGGCCGGGTCGACGGCCGCAGCAAGGCCCGTCTGCTCGCAGACCACGAGGTAAGCATAGTTATCATTCAACACGGAGATCAGCTCGACGCGCATCTAGACGCCTCCCGTTTTGCGCTGACGATAGCAGCCCGAGCCGTGGTCGCGACCTGGCGTCCTCCAAGGTCTGACGACCGCACGGCCCCGCGGCGGGCAGACGAACCACGAAGCGCGCTCTACCGTCCTCTCCAGTGGCCTCGATCGCCCCACCATGGTCGCTGATGATACGTTGACAGATCGCCAAGCCCAGCCCCGTCCCGCCGGAGCTCTTCTTCGTGGTGAAGTACGGCGTAAAGAGCTGCGCCCCGGTCTCGGCGTCGAAGCCACCGCCGTTATCCTCGACAGTCAACTCCACGAGCTCGCCATCGCCGACCGCCACCGCCCGAACCTCGACGCGCGGCGCGTCGGCCTTCCCGCTCGCCTCGACCGCGTTCTTGACGAGATTCGCCAGCACCTGTGTCAGCTGTTCGCGATCGGCGTTGAGGGTCAGCCCCGCCTCGACCTCACAACGTGCGTCCACCTCACCAACGTAGAGCGCCACCGTCGACCGAAGCCACTCGTCAACCTCGAAGACCTCGGGCTTCGGCTTGGGCATCCGCGCGAAGCGCGAGAACTCACCGACGATCCGCTTCATCCGAGCCACCTCTTCGAGGATCGTGGTGGTCGACTCAGCGAAGATCTCCTCGAAGTCCGGGTGTCCTTTCTGGTGAACCTTGCGCAGCGTCTCGATCGAGGTCTGGATCGGGAAGAGCGGGTTTTTGATCTCATGAGCGATCCGCCGAGCGATCTCGCGCCAGGCTGCGACCCGCTCGGCCGCGACGACGCGCGCTCGCGAATCCTCGAGCTCGGCGATCATTCGGTTGAAAGAGGCGATCAGCTCGCCCACCTCATCGCCCCGACGACGCGCCGGGATGCGATGCTCGAAGTCGCCGGCCGCCACGGCCTCGGCTGCGACAACCAGCCGCTCCAGAGGCCGGGTGATCGGCCGCACCAGCGCGCCGAGGAGTAGGCCCAGCAACAGGCCCCCGACGACCGCCGCGCCAGCGAGGATGTTGATCACGTCGAGGGTCAGCTGCAGGCGCTGATCGGAGACCGCCAGGCGCACGGTCGCGGCCACCTTAGCGTCTGGCCCACGGAGCTTCGCTTCGCGCCAAGGGAACGCCGCGTAGGGCTTCCAGCCGCCCTTTGGCGCCACCAAGACTTCGCCACGAGCGTTGGAGATCCGCACCTTCGTGTGCTCGGGGAGCCGCAAGCGCCGGACGAAGCTGCTGTCGAGGAAGCGCCCGCCCCCGACCTCGACCTGCGTGCCCAGCGAGGAGCGCGCCGAGCGCCAGGCAAGCACGGTCAGCCGCGTCGACGGCTGACCGCTGGCGATCACCCGCACCGGCACCAGCGGCGCCCGGGCCCTCCTCCCTTGGGCCTTGAGACGCGCCCCGGCGGGCCAGCGGGCCTCGGTGTCGCCGATACGCCCGGGGAAATGCCCCGAGGCCAGCACACGCCGACGAGGGCCGAGCACCATCAACACGTCGAGGCCGCGCTCGCGCATCACCCGTGGCGAGGTCGATGGCAGCTTCTGAAACATCGCGTCGTCGGGACCACCAGCGGCCAGCGCGATCAGCAGCGGCCCGATGAAGTGGTCGTCCGGATCGGCGAGGCGCTCGACAGCCCGAGCGACCTCTTCACCGAGGACCTGGTATTGATCGTGGACCTCTCCCACACCATCGGTGAGCAGCTTGGCGAACTCCGCCCGAGAGCGACGCTCGATCCAGGCACGGCCAAGGAGCGTGGCGGCGATCACCGGCACGATCGTGGCAAGAGCAGTGATCAGAAAGAACTTGCTGCGCAGCCGCATCGCCCTCGCCCGAACTCGTCAGTTGCTGCCACGCGCCCCGCGCAGCCAGAACACGGAGGCAAAGCGCAGTCGGCCCGCTCGATCGACCTTCAGGCCGCCCAGCCGCGCGTCGTAGTGGATCTTCAAGTTGGCGTGGACGAGCGGGATCGCCGGCAGCTTCAACGCGTAGCGGCGCACGTCGCGGAGGCCGCAGCCCCCGATGGCGCAGCGCCTCGCTGCGCGCCCCTCGCCCGCCAGAGCAAACGCCGACGCCAACGCCAACCTGGGATCGGAGCTCTGAGAACCGTGACGCCTGAGAGCGAGGCTGTAGCTGCCGCTCCCCAGCAGCTGCTGGTAGACCGCAGGCTCCCGGGCGTCGATCGTCACGGCGAAGCCAACGCGGTCGAGGTCCGCCACGATCTGCCCCGCGAGCTTGCGGTCGTCGGGGCGACTCTTATCAACCAGCAGCGTCAGCTGAACACGCGAGCGGGCCAGCTGGGCGAAGCGCTTGGCGGCCAGCCGCTTGTAGCGCGCCGCCTGGCCGCGATCGAAGCCGCTGCCCCTCGGGCGCCGGTAACGCCAGAGCCGCGCGCTGAGCGGGCCGCGGGCGACCGTCCCGCTGACGAGGCGGGCCAAGCGACGCCGATCGATTCCAGCCGAGAGCGCCCGCCGCAGCGCCCAGTCGCCGAGAAACGAGCGCCCCTGGCCGAAGCTGAGCATGAACGTCCGCGCCGCCGGCACGTCGAGCAGGTCGGGTCTATGTCGCGGCGTACCGCCGAAAACAGAGGCGCCGTGAAGCGAGAGCTGGGAGCTGCCAATCTGGAACGCCGCCACCTCCGCAGAGCTGCGGGCGAAGCGCTTGAAGTGGAGCGTGCTGAGGAAGGGGCGGCCGGCGAAGCAGAGGCCATGAGCCTTCAAGGTCAGGGTGCCGCTGCTCTGGCGGGCGAGGGCAAAGGGACCAGTCCCGATCAGCTGGCCACCGCGACGGACGGCGATCGCCGTCGCCCGGGCGCTGAGCTGCCAGAGCAGCCGAGGATTGCTCTTCGCGAGGCGCACCAGCAGCACACCCTTACCCTCTGCCGTGAAGCTCCTCACGCCGGCGAGCAGGTAGCCATGCTTGCCCCGCCGAGTGCGCTCCAGAGAGCGCGCGACGTGAGTCGCCGTCAGCTCGCGGCCATCGTGCATCATCACTCCGGAGCGGAGCGTCAACCGCACGATCTGCCTTCTGAGCTTGGGGACACCGATCACGAGGTGCGGCACGACATGACGGCCACGACGGCGGTAGAGGGTGTCGAAGAGCAGCTGCCCGAGCTGAAGCTCCGCCGGTCGGCTGGCCACCCAGGGCGCGAGGGAGACCACACCACCGGGGAGCGGCACGGTCAGGCTGCCACCGTAGGTTGGCGGCAGATAGGCGAGCCCGAGCGTCGGCGTCAGCGCGGCACCGACGCAGAGCAAGGCAGCGAGGCCGAGCCGGCTCAATCGACCTGAAGCAGCGAGCATCTGCCCTCCCGTTCTCGCAGCGCCGCGACGATCTCGAGCTCTCCGTCGCCATCAAGGTCTCCATAGGTCAGCGCCGTGACCCGTCCGGCGAGCCGAGCGCTACGCCACAGCAGCTGGAGCTGGCCGCGGCGCAGCCGGTAAACGGCGAGTCGGTCATCCCAACCCCGCTCGGCGGCGCTAGAGGTCACCAGCTCGAGCTGACCGTCGTCGTCGAGATCGGCGATCTCGAACACGTCGCCCACGCCGTCGAGCGTCGCAAGCGCCTTACGCAGCGAGCCATCGAGCAGCTGCAGTCGCCCAGCCACGTTGACGGCGGCGCCGTAGTAGCGGGGTCCGGCCGATGAGACGACCCGCGCGCTCGCCAGGCGGTAGAACGACGCGGGGAGGGCGGCGCCAACGGCGGTCGCCCCTCCGCTCGGTGAGGAGGTCGGGCTGGCGCTGGGCTGTTTGGCGGCGGCGAGGTCTGCCGAGCGAAAGACGTCGGTCCCCGCCACCGCGACGCCCTCGAAGAGGCGGGGCTTTTCCCCAGCGTCCCAGAGCAGGGTCAAGGGGTAGCGCTCCCCTAACTCCCGCACCATCTTCACGCGGCTGCCGTCGAAGCTCAGCTGCTGGCCGCGAGCCAGCTCGCTCGAACGGAGGTAGATCTCGCGGCGACGATCCCCGTCGAGGTCGGCGACGACCAGCCGCCCCATCGCCCGCCGAGGGCGCACAGCAGCGCGCTTGCCGGTGAGCGACAGCTTGGCTCGTGAGAGGTATCGCGACGCTGGCTCCCCCTCCCCATGTGGAGCGTTCAGCACCTGCAGGTCGCGCGGGTGCAAGACGGCGAGCTCGATGCGGCCATCGTTGTCGAGATCTGCCGCCGCCAGCGCCAGCACAGGACGAAGGCCAAGGGCGAAGGTGCGGGTGGCGAAGGTGAGGCGCACCCGCCGCTGTTTACCGAAGAAGGCCCGCACCTCGGCGTCAACGCGGACACGAGCGTGAAGGAAGCTCAAGCTGCCCCGTCGAGGCGCCAGCAGCTCCTGCCAGAGCGAGGCCCCGACGAAGGAGAGCTCACCACGCAGCTGCAGGTGCCCCTGATGCACACCGAGGGTCATCACCAAGAGCAGCTCGGCCCCGCTCCTCCGCGCGGCGATCGCCAGCTTCGCGCCGGTCAAGGCCCGCTTGGACGACACCCGAACGCTCTTCAACCCGCGACGCCGAAGTCGCGCAAGCAGCAGCCGCTCGGCGGTGGGCAGCAGGCTCTTGCCGTTGCGCATCCCAGCCCCGGCGCGCACCAACAAGAGCAGATCCTCGTCGTTGGCTGTCTGCCGCGTGCGCAGCGTCGTTGCGAGCTTGCGGTCGAGCTCACCAACCAGCCGATCCAGCGTCCCCTGCTCCGCCCGAGCCCGTCTTGGCGCTGCCCAGATGAAGCTGAGCGCGAGCGCCAATAGGATTGGACGAGCGGGACACACCATCGCGTCGAGTATACGGGCTGAGCGCCCCAGATCACCCGCGATATCCACCTGCCACAGGCAGCGCCTCGCGCGTCGGGTTCGAGCGCTGATCAGCTTACCGGACCGAGCTGCGCCAAGGATGCGGAATCACGGCGTAGGAGCGAGAAGGGCGCCCTGTTCACGGCACCCCGCCACCCATCAGGATCGTGCTGGGGTCGACCTGGTCGGGTGTGGGAGCGGTCTTGTTGGGCTCGGTGCCGGAGACGAAGACCTCCTCAACAGCGTCCGCCGCGCCCACGGGCGCTAGGAGCCCGCTCTTCGGGTCGATGCGCTGCACGACGACGCCAGCGGGCTGACGAAAGGGCAGCTTGGGCTTGCCGCGCAGGGCTCTGCGCATGAAGCGGATCCAGATCGGCAGCGCCGCTCTCCCACCGGTCTCCTGGCGTCCGAGGGGCCGAGGACGATCGAAGCCGACCCAGACCACGGTCACAAGCTGAGGGGTGAAGCCGGCGAACCAGGCGTCTTTGTAATTGTTGGTGGTGCCGGTCTTGCCGGCCACCGGGCGCCCCAGCCGCCGCGCGCGGCGAGCCGTCCCTTCGCGCACCACCGACTGCATCATGCTGGCGAGCACATAGGCGACCGCTGGGCGTAGCACCTGCGGTGCCGCTGGGCGCTTGACCCGCTGTTTACCCATCGAGAGGATGAACGTCGGCGTGATCCGTCGCCCCCCGTTGGCGATCGCGGCGTAGGCGGTAGCCAGCTCCAGCGGCAGCACGCTCGACGTGCCCAGCGCGAGGCTGAGGTCTTTGCCCAGCGTCGTGCTGATCCCCAGACGGCCGGCGAGCTGACGTACAGGCTCGACGCCGGTGGAGTGGATCAGCCGCGCGGCCACCGTGTTGACCGAGTGCGCCAAGGCGATGCGCAGCCGCAGGGGGCCGCGATAGCGCTTGTCGAAGTTCTTCGGCGACCAACCGCCAAAGACCACCGGCGCGTCGTCGACGATCGACGCGGCGGTGTACGTGCCGCTTGCCAGCGCCGTCGCATAGACGAAGGGCTTGAATGAGCTGCCCGGCTGCCGCGCCCCGCGCAGCGCGCGGTTGAAGTCCCCGGGATGGTAGTCATAGCCGCTGACCAACGCCAGCACCTCACCGGAGCGTGGATCGAGGGCTACCAACACCGCCTGCGGCCCGGGGTCGAAGACGAACGCGATCGTGCCCGTGCCGGCCCCTCGTCTGGCGCGCAAGCGGAGCAGATCGCCGCTCCGGAAGCGCTTCGAGGGCGCGTGTCCCTGCGGGTTGTAGCGCTCGTCTGCCACGGAGACCTTCGCCCGCTGCGCCCCCAGGTCGACCTCGAGCTGCTGCGCGCGATCATCGACGGAGAGCACCACCCCTCGATAGCTGCGCCCGGGGCGATAGCGCCTCTGCTTGCGCGCGAGCTTCGCCCGGATGCGCTTCAAGCGACGCCCGCGGAGCCGTCGCAGCGCCTTGCGATAGCCCTGCCGCCGATCGAGCGCCCGCAGCCCCTCCCGCAGCGCCTCTCGGGCGGCGATCTGCAGCTCCACATCGACGCTCGCTCGCACGTCCACGCCAAGGGTCGCCAGCTTGGTCTCGCCGTGCGCCTCGGCGAGCTTGCTGCGGATCAGGTCGGTGACCTCCGGCGCTGCCCCGTAGAAGTCACGGCGGTGGCGCACGATGCGGATCGGCTGACGCTCCACCCGCCGCGCCGTCGCCGCCGAGACCGCCTTGGCCTTGGCCATCTGCTGCAGCACGTAGGCCTGCCGGCGCTTCGCGCGCTGCGGGTGCTTGACCGGCGAGAGGCGCTCTGGGGACTGAGGCAAGCCGGCCAGCATTGCACACTCGGCCAGACCGATCTGGTCTACGTCCTTGCCGAAGTAGAAGCGGCTAGCCTCCTGCACCCCATAGCGACCATGGCCGAAGTAGATCTGGTTCAGATAGAGATAGAGGATCTCCTGCTTCGAGAGCTGGCTCTCGAGCTGCCGAGCCAAGATGACCTCCTGCATCTTGCGCTTGATCGTGCGCTTGGGCGAGAGGAAGAGCGTCTTGATCACCTGCTGGGTGATCGTGCTCCCGCCCTGGGCGAAGCGCCCAGCGCGCAGGTTGGCGAAGAACGCCCGCAGCATGCCGAAGTAGTCCAGCCCGCGATGCTCGAAAAACTCCGCGTCCTCCGCCGCGACCACCGCCTGCACCAACAGCTTGGGGATCTTGCGAAAGGGCACCACGGTGCGCCGCTCTGCCGAGATCTCACCGATCAGGCGCCGCTTGCGATCGAAGATCCGGGTCGTGGTCTTGGGCTGATAGTCGTGAGCAGAGCTGATCCTAGGCAGCTGCGGATCGGAGCCGTAGAAATAGAAGAGCCCGGCCAGCCCGATGCCGCCGAGCAGCACCCCGACGGTGCCGAGAAAGACCAACCAACCCAAGAGACGCAGCCACCACGGGCGCTTCTTCCTCTTGGGTGGTGCGCCGGTCTGCAAGCGCGAGGGTCGAGATGTGGAGGAGCGGGCCATCTGGCCTTTCTACGAGCGATGGAGGTGCAGCTCACCCCGCTGCTTTTGGGCTCGTGTAGTCAAGTATCTTACCCCACGAGAGCTGTCGCGCCATACCATCTCTTAAGATATTGTTTTCCTTATACTATCGCATAGTATCCGGAGCGCGTAGCGTGCGCTGCGAGCGTAGTATGCAGCGCGTAAGCGGTCGCGACGGACGCCAACGACGTCCCCATCCCGCCCCAAGACCGCGCGTCGTGCCGCGCAGAGCGGCTGAAGCGCCAAGGCGACCGAGACCGAGAGGTTGAAGCTCTCACCAAAGCCGAACATCGGCAGATGGAAGGGCGCGTCGCAGCAGGCGATGGCCTCTTCGGTCAACCCCGCGTGCTCGTTGCCAAAGACCAGCGCCGCTGGGCTCGCCACGGTAGCCGGCGCGTCGAGAGCGACCGGCGCGGTGCCGAGGGTCGGCGGCAACGCGGCCCAGAGCCCGTAGCCCGCGGCCCGCAGCGCGCGCAGACACGCGCGGGTATCGGCGTGGACATAAACGTTGAGCCACTTATGGGCGTTGACCGTGACCTTTCGCGAGAACGCGAAGCCTTCGGCGCCACGCACGACGTGGACGTCGAGCACCCCGAGGGCCTCCGCTGTGCGCAGGACGGCGGCGCCGTTGTGGGGGTCGTAGGGGTGCTCGAGGACCACGGTGACGCTGGCCAGCCGCTGGGCCAACACGCGCTCGATGCGTCGTCGCCGGGCCCGCCGCAGATGAGGTCTCAAGGCACGGACGATCGCCGCAGGCTCGAGAGCCGTATGCGGCGCCTCGGGCTCGCCGGACGCGAGGTCGCCAGGGCCGAGCAGCGGCATCTAGCTGCCCTGAGCCGATCTCTGGAGGTGACGCCCGATGGCGGCGTCGAGCCGCTCACCGAAAGCGTCCGGGGCGCCGCGGTGTCGTCGCCCCAGCGAGCAGCCGTTGCAACGAGCGCAGTCGGGACCGACGCGAAGGCCAAGGCTCTCGAGCCCAGCCGCCAGCGCGCTGAGGGTGCCCTCGGAGCGCGGCGCGACCTCGCCGCCGAGCGTCCGTGCCCGCGCGGTGACCTCGGCAGCGTGCTCCAGACGCTCGAGGCGAGCCTCGAGGGTCGTCGCGTCCGCCGCCACCGAGACCAGCGAGAAGCGCTCGAGCAGGACATCGTCGGCGCCGGTCAACCCGGCGCTGAGGGCCACGCCGACCGCAACCTCAGCGTCCGGATGCCCTGCGGCCTCGGCGATCTCGGCGAGCGGCGCGGCGAGCAGACAACGCCCGACCGTGATCCCAGCCATCGTCAACGCCATCACCGCCGGCGGCTGTGTGACGCTGACCCAGGCGGCGTCCGGGCGACGGTCGAAGGCGGCGACACAGAGGCCAGCCGCCTCATCGAGCTCGGATGGGCTCATGACCACCTGCTCTGCCCGGAGAGCACGCAGCGATCGCCCCGACGGTGTGGCGAGGAGTCGCCCATCTTCGAGACGGCAGGCCACCGCCCCCAACCCCGCCACCAGCGCACCTCGGGCGGCGATCGCCCGGGCGAGGGCGGCCAACTCACGCGCGGCTTGCTCTCTGTCGAGCTGGATCATTGGCGGCCACTCTAGCAACCTTCGGTGGCGCTCGACAATCCTCTCGCGGCACGCCGAGGTCGGCTGACGTCCTCTGACGGGGCGCTGGTCGAGACGCGCTCAGCGGCTCCAGCTACCGCCGACACCGACGTTGAAACGCAGCAGCGGGGCGTAGCCGCGGGTGTCACCCAAGAGCGCCCAGCTGCGAGCAAACTGCGCCACAGTGTAGAGATAGGGCGTGATACGAAAGCGCGCCTCCGCCAGGGTCGCCAGGCCGTCGGCCGCCTGGCTCTCCTGCCCGAGCGCGCGGATCACGGCCAACGCGCCGAAGGTGAGCCGTGCGATCGGCTCGCTGACGACGCGCACCCAGAGCTGGCTACCGTCGGGACCGGGGTGATAGCGATAGCCGACCTTCGCCGACAGCAAACGCCCGACGTCGAGCGCCAGCTGCGCCAGCACGCCGTGACCGCCAAAGAGCCCCGCCTCGAGCGCCTCGAGCTTACCGATCCGCCCGGCGGGAGCGCGCCGCCCGTCGGAGAAGGCTAACGCGGCCTGGTAGCGCTCGAGGTCGTAGAAGGTGCCGAAGTAGCCCGGCGCGTAGCCGCCGCTGGAGAGGCGGTATTCCAGCTGGGCGCTGAGCACGACCTTGCCGGAAGAGCCAAGGGGCAGCTGACCGCTCGCGCCGACGTGCAATCCGACCCCGCGGAAGGTCGTCGCGAGATCGAGGTAGGGCTTGATCTGCTTGCCACCTTTGGCGAAGGCGATCTCCAGGTCGAGCGCGGCCAGGCCGAGGACCTCGCGCTCGACGTCGAGGGTCCAGCTCCCCTCGTCGATGGCCGGAGCACCGGCGGGCCCAAGACGAGCGGCGCCTGCGGCGCGGATATCGAGCGCCCCGCTGGCGGCCACGCTGAGCCGTCGCAGCTTGGGGAAGGGTCGCAGGGCGAGCCGCCCCCCGACCAGCGCCGGCTGCGCGAGGTTGTCGAGGAGCAGCGAGAGCTCGAAGACCTCGTGCTCGAGGTGGAGCTTGAAGCCCGCCTTGAGGTGATCGGGATCGGCGATGTTGCTGTAGTCTCGCAGCAGGCTGCCGTGTCCGAGGGTGTCACCGCGAAGCTCGCCGGCGCCGAGGTAGAGGGAGACGCTGCCGAGCTGCCGACGGTAGTCGAAGTAGCGCAGGATATGCAGGTAGTCCGAGACCTCATCGTAGTCGCGGGAGCGCAGCACCCCGCTGTCGCCATCGGTGAGCGCCAAGCGCACGCGACCCGCGAGACCGAAGGCCAGCGCCCCCTCGCGGATATCGAAACCCAACGCGAAGGCGGCGTGCGGCGTCGAGCCGACGCTACCCAACCCAGCGTCACCGGTGAGCGCGATCAGCCGCTCGGCGTGGACTGAGCTGCTCCAAAAAAGAGCGGATAGGGCGAGCGCGCTAGCAGGCAACCTCATGTCAAGAAATATCCTACATGTAGGATGGCCTGTCCACTTTGTGTCGACCTTGCTCTATCGATGCGGCTCTGGCTACCGCGACGAGGCCGGCCGCTTGGTCTCCTTCTTGGCTTGATCCTTGGGCTTTCTCTGGTCACCTGCTCGACTCCGCCTCACCGCTCGGGTTCTTGGCGGCTTCGCCTCGCGGCTTGACGTCTTTCGTCGACGACGCTTGCGAGACGAAGGCTCGGGCTCCTTCGGTGTGTAGAGCTCGATCTTGTCGGGGGCGGCCCGCAGGACGGCGTCCTTGATGCGCTTGACGTAGGCCGCGCGCCAGGCCTTCCGTGCGGCCTTGACCTGGTTGCGACAGTCTCGCTCGCTCAGCGTCGTCAGGTCGCGGTTGAAGACCAGCTGCTGCTTCTTCGCCTCGGCCATCTCCTCCTTGGTCACTCGCTTCTTGCTGTGCATCCGGCGCAACACCCGCCGGACGTAGCGGTCCCAGCTCTCGGAGACCTGGCCACGGCAATACTGCACGTAGCGCCGCAGCGGGCTGGGGAGGATCGTCGCGAAGAACGCCGCCTCGAGCGGCATGATCTCCGCCGCGGGCTTGCCGAAGTAGTGCTGAGCTGCCCTCCCGACGCCATAGATCCCTGGGCCGAACTCGATCACGTTGAGGTAGATCTCCATGATCCGCTCTTTGGTCAGCTCCTGCTCCAGGTACCAGACCAAGAAGAGCTCCTGCAGCTTCCGAGAGAGCGTCTTCTCATGGCTGAGCAGCACGTTCTTGACCATCTGCATGCTGATCGTGGACGCCCCGAGGCGAAAGCCACCGCGCGCGAGGTTGCGCGCGAGGGCGGCGCCGAACTGCGAGCGGATGAAGCCCTTGTGGCGGAAGAAGGCGCCGTCCTCGGTGGTCAAGAAGGCGTTGACGATATGCTTGGAGATCGCCTCGTAGGCGACGAAGTCGGGGTTCTCTGGCCCAACGGTGAAGGTCAACTGCTGACCGGGGCTGGACTCGACCGTATGGTCGAAGGGCTCCTGCAGGCGCTCGGCGCTGACGTCGGCGGGCGCGTCTTTGACCTCGCAACGGTAGATCGGGAGCTCCCCGCCGAGCTTCAGCCGCCCGAGGTGCTGGTAGTCGAGATGGAGGCCCAGCTCGGCGAAGAGCTCGCCTTTGAGCTTGAAGCCGGCGAGGCGCGGCACCAAGGCAGCAGGGATGGCGTCGAGCACGGACTGGCAAGGCACACGGGGCATCGACAGCGACGCGGTGATCAATGGCTTCCCGCCGAGGCGACTGGCCTTGCCGACGACCTTCACTGTCACCCCGCGGCTGGTCAGGTCGAAGCGACGCAGATCGACCTGCTGAGCCGTCGCGCTGCCCTCGAGATCGATCGTGGCCGAGATGCCGAGCACCGGTGTGCGAGCCAGCGCGGGATGAAAAAGGTTGAGCTGCGAGACCGCCAGACGCCCCGAGTAGGTCAGCTTCTCCTCGGCGTAGGCCAGAGAGAGGCTCCCATCGACCGTGGTGCTGGCAGGCAGGATCACGGGGGTCTTGCTCAAGATCGAGGCGATCCGATCGAGGCTGAAGCGGGCGGCGCGCAGCTCGAGCTTCCCGCTGCGTGAGAGCGGATCGACGTGCCCCTTGGCGGCCCAGAGCTTGGCCCGCGATCCCCCATAGGAGCCGGTGAGGTCGAGCTCGATTCGCTTGCCTGCGAGCTTAGGAGCCCTCCCACACACTCGGGACCGAGCCGCGTGCTGAGCTGCCGCGCCGCTTTCGTAGCCGAAGAAACGAGCCAGACGGGTGGTCTGGCGAGCTCTCTGAGGCGTCGAAAGCGGCCGGCAGTGCTGTGCCCGGCGACGGGAGGAAGGTGTGGGGGTGCTCTTAGGCCGCAGCACGCCGTCGATCCCCGAGAGCGTCAGCCGAGGCAAGAGCGCCAGCTCACCTCCCTTGATCCGCACCTCGTCGATCCGCGGCGCACGCCGACTGAGTCGGCCGACGACCTCCACAACGTCGAGATCGACGCGACGCGGGGCCGGTGATGGCAGACGCAGCACGACGTGCCCGAAGGTGAGCGTAGAGGTAGCGCCCAGCTTCACGGTGCCATCCAGCGTGCGGGCGTCGAAGCTGAGCCCGCGCGCCTCGTCATGAGCGACGAGGCTGCCCCGAGATAGGCGCAGCGCCTTGATCGCCAGACGGCGTTTCGCTCTCGTCTTTGTGCCGAGACGCAGCAGATCGCTGAAGTTATCCGTGCCGTCGCGACGACGGACCAGGCTGACCCTCGGCCTCGAGATCTCGACCCTGGCGACCCGTAGAGTCCCGCGCGCAGCCGCCCACCAGTCGAAATCGCTGTACACGGCGGCGACACGCAGTAGCGGCCGTTTGCCGTCGCGCTTGCCTGTGACCCGCACATCGTGAACCTCGATCCGCTTGCGACCGACGGCGATCCGGCCCAGGCTGACCTTGCGCCCGAGCAGCCGCTCCACGCGCGGCAGCAGCTTGGCTCGCACGTACCACTTGCCGACTCGCGGCGCCGCGACGACCGCCGCGCCGGCGAGGATCGCGAGCACGATCAGCGCATAGAGCACCCGACGCGGCCAGCGTCGACGGGGACGAGGGACGATGGAGATCCGAGCAAGCACCTTGCCGCCGAGCCTAGCACCTTGCAGCGGAGACGTCTCAGCGTCAGAGCCCCTACCATTTGGGGATCGAGGTCTTTGGAGAGCTCGTAGGTCGGGTGAAGGAGACGAGGAGGACTAGCGCGCCTTGCAGGTGATGCCGATGATCATGATCCCGCCCTTGTACTTCGCGCCCGCGACGAGGAAGGTGCCGCCGTCGGCGATGGAGTAGACGGTGCGAGCGAGGAGCTTCTTACTCTTGGGCTCGGTGAGCTCGAGGTGCATCCGAACGCGAAGGCGGCCCTTCAACAGCAGCTTCTCTTTGAAGGTCAGCTTGAGCACCTTGCCGTCGGGCAACGCGGTCTGCTGATAGCCGCTCTGCGCGATGGTCAGCTTCTTGGCCTGCAAAAGCTGAATCCGCTTGTAAGGCGAAAAGGGCGGACGCTTGAGCTTTTTTTCAAGTGCTTTCAGTCGTTTATCGATTTCTCCGGCGACCTCCAGGCCGTGCATCGCGCGCACGGTGCACGCCACCTTGTCGGTGGGAGCGGCGAGACTCGTCGCTGGCGCCGACATCAGCGCAATGCAGAAGGCTATCCCGGGCACTAGCCGCGTCATTCTCTTCACTCTCCTTGGGTCTCGCTAACCCAGACCACAGTCGTCACATCTGCGAGCTCGGGATCGTCGATGGTAAAGATCGTGCTGGTGGCCCCTGCTCCGACCTCCAGGCTCTCGATCATGCAATCGTTCCGTTGCGGCGGTGCCTGAAGCGGGTTGAGCAGCACCACGGCGAGCACAGCCGCGGCGGTGGCGGCCGCCAGCCCAACCCCCCAGCGCAGCAGCCGTGAGGGCATGAAGCTCCGCTCGCGCCGCTTTGCGTCAGCCTTGATCCCACGCTCTACCTTCGCCCAGAGCTGGGAGAAATCGGCTTCGTCGGCCGAAGCGGAGGCCGCCTCGCGCACCATCGCCCCCATCTCGTCCAGGGCTTCGAGGCGCCGCGCTTCCGCCGCGTCGTCGACGATCCGAGCGTGCACCTTGCGCGCTCGACGCGGGCTCAACTCCCCGTCGAAAAAGCGCTGCAGCTCTTCATCTCGTCGCTCGGACATCGCCCGCTCTCTCTCATAGGAGACCGTCATCGCGGTCTCACCCCGTCGCATCCGTTTTTCGTCGCATCCGTTTTCGCGTGGCAGTTCTTCCGCCACGCTTCGGTTTTATTACTCTTTTTCTCGACTCTAGGGCGAGACACCCCGCCCGCTCTTCAACTCTTCTGCTGGGCCAACTGCACTGGGCTGTCTTCTTTTTGGGTTGTCTTCTTGTCGATCGTGCACCACCTCGGGCGCGTCCTTGCCCATCACTTCGAGCAGCGCGCGTTGCAGGTTGCGCCGCGCGTGGAACAGACGCGACATGATCGTCCCCTTCGAGCACTGCATCGCCTCCGCCATTTCAGTGTAGCTCAAGCCTTCCACTTCCCTCATCAAAATCACGGCTCGATGGTTCTCCGAGAGGCGTCCCAGGGCCGTGTTGACGTGCTTGCGGATCTCTCCTCGCATCAATGAGCGATCGGGATCCATCCCCATCGTGTTCGGCAGCAGCTCGTCAGGGCCACCACCGGCATCGTGAGAGCGCGCGTCGTCATAGTCGACCGTCTGCGCCTTGCTATGCTTGCGCAGATGGTCGATGGCGAGGTTCACGACGATCCGGTAGAGCCAGGTGTAGAAGCTCGAGCTCCCCTGGAACCTATCCAAGTATCGGTGAACTTTGATGAATGCCTCCTGCGTCACGTCCATCGCATCCTCGGGATTGCGTACCACACCGAACGCGATCCCGTAGACCTTGCGTTGATAGCGTGCAACCAGCTCCTTGAAGGCTCGTTGGTCGCCCGCCTGGCAGCGAAGCACCAGGCTATTATCGTCGGCGCTCACAGCCAGCTTCCTGAAGGGATAGACGGCAGTTGACACGCGCAATATTCACCCGTCGCGCGCGCCAAAACGCTGCCGTTCGAGTGATTCATTGCGAGCCCGAGCATCATCGCGCTAAGCGTGCCCCTAACACCCACGCGAGGTCAATGGGTCTAGCCACTCTCCAAGTCCACAAGTTACGCTCCCCGAAGGCGTTTCCTCGCTTCAACCGGGGTTCGGTGCATGCGCGAGTGGATCGGGATCTATTGGCCCTACGTGAGCGGCGCGGTGGTCTTCACCACAGCCGTGGTCGCGGCGAGCCACGCCATCCTCTACAAGCGCGAGGTCCGCGCTTCGATCGGGTGGGTGGGCCTGGTGCTCTTTGTCCCGCTGCTCGGGGCGCTGCTCTACGCGCTGCTCGGCATCAACCGAATCCGACGCAAAGCCGCAACGTTGCGCCGTATAGCCGGTCGTCGGCGCGACGCTCGAGCCGCCCTCCCCTGCTCTCGTGAGGACGTGCTCGAGCGCTTCGGCAGGGCGCGCGCCGATCTGGCGAGCGCGGTCGGACGGATCACCAGTCGGCCGCTCCTCGGGGGCAACCAGGCTACCCCGCTGAGCTGCGGTGACCAGGCCTACCCGGCGATGCTCGACGCGATCGCAGGCGCCCGCCAGAGCGTCACCATGATGACGTTCATCTTCGACAACGACGCCTGGGGCCGGCGCTTCGTCGAGGCGCTGGTCGCGGCTCACGATCGCGGCGTAGAGGTGCGCGTGCTGATCGACGCCGCCGGTGTACGCTACACACGGCCGCCGATCTCGCGTGCCCTGCGGCGAGCTGGCGTCCCCACAGCGCTCTTCATGCCGATCGTCTTCGCGCGGCTCTTTCACCTCAACCTGCGCTTGCACCGCAAGCTGCTCGTGGTCGATGGGGAGCTCGCATTCTCGGGTGGCCTGAACATCCGGGCGGGACACGTCCTCGAGGCGCCCTGCTCGGCGAAAGCGCAACAGAGAGACGACACCCATCGGATCCGCGACCTGCACTTTCGGCTCGAGGGGCCGATCGTCGGTCAGCTGCAGGAGACCTTCGCCGAGGATTGGGCCTTCACCAGCGGCGAGGAGCTCGCGGGCTCGCGCTGGTTCCCCCAGCTCGACGTCAGAGGCGAAGTGCTCGCCCGCGCGATCGGGGATGGCCCAGACGAGGATCTCGACCGCATGCAGTGGACACTCTTGGTCGCGCTCGCCTCCGCCCGCGAGTCGATTCGAATCGTCACACCTTACTTCCTCCCCGAGCAGCCCATCGTCTCGGCGCTCAACGCCGCGGCGCTACGTGGGGTGCAGGTCGACATCGTCGTCCCCGAGCGCGGTAACCTGCGCCTGGTCGCCTGGGCGATGTGGGCTCAGTTCTGGCGTGTCCTACGCCACGGGTGTCGGCTCTGGCTTTCGCCGCCGCCCTTCGACCACACCAAGCTGCTGGTGATCGATGACGAGTGGGCGCTCTTCGGCTCGACCAACTGGGATCCTCGCAGCCTGCGCTTGAACTTCGAGCTCAACGTCGAGGCCTTTGATAGCGCGCTGGCCAAGCAGCTCGGCGCGGAGGTCGACGCGCGGATCGGCCGGGCGCGGCTGCTCTCTCGTGAGGAGCTCGAAGGCCGTGGTCTGCCAAGGCGACTCCGCGATGGCCTCGCCCGGCTGCTCAGCCCCTACCTCTGACGTCCCTACGATGAGCGCGATCCCTCTCCTCCTGGCCCGTGGGGCGGGTGCCAGCCTTGTCGAGCTGCTATCTTGGCGTCATGGCTCGCGTCGCCCATGACCCTCTGGCGCGCATCCGTCGACACCTCCACTCCCTCGGGCGGCGGCGGCTGCTGCTGCGCATGCTCTGTGACGGAGGCGTGCTCGTCGCAGGCGCGGCCGTCGCGTTCTTGCTCCTCGCGCTAGCCGCACCAGAGCAGGGCAAGGGCTCACGGAGCGTCGGCCTCGCCGTTGGTGGGCTTGGGCTGCTCTTCTTTGTGGTCTACACCCTCGCGCTGCTGCGTCGCCTCCGCAGCGAGCGTGAGCTCGCGCGATTGGTCGGCTCCCGCGCTCCGCGGCTAGCCAGCGATCTCCTCTCCTCGATCGAGCTCGCGACCGAAGCGCAGGCCGAGTCCGCACGCTTCTCGCCAGCGCTCTACCAGGCCTTGGTGGAGCGCACCTGGAGCGAGCTGGCGCTGCTGACGCCTGCCCAGGTGGCGCCGATCGCCGCCCTCCGACCAGCGGCGATCCTGCTCGGGGTGGCCGCCCTGGCCTGGAGCGGCGCCGCCACCCTCGCCCCCCAACGGATCGCGCGCGGCGCGGGAGCGCTCCTCTCGGCTCGGTCGACGAGGTTGCAGCTCGCGACAGAGCCCCTGATCGGAGATCTGCAGCTGACATACCACTACCCCGCCTACCTCCGTCGTCCGCCCCACACCGTCCGCTCCAGCACAGGCCAGGTCACGGCCCCGCTGGGCACGCGGATCGAGCTCGCCACCACGCCGATCCGCGAGCGCGGACGACTCGCCCTGGTCTTCGAGCCTATCAATGGAGCCAATACCGGCGCGAACGCCGCCCGCATCCCGCTCGAGCGTCGAGCCCATGGGGCCCTGGGCTGCTCGCTGCCGATCACGGCGAGCGGTCGCTACTACATCGAGGCCACCCTGGTCGGGGGCGCGCGCTTGCGAGACCCCACCACGCGGCGGATCGACGTCGAGCTCGACGCGCGGCCACGGATCACCCTCTTGGCCCCCCCCGACGGCATCGACGTCGCGTCGCTGCAGCAGATTGAGCTGGGCTATGTCGCCAGCGATGACCACGGTCTGCGCGAGATCCAGCTGGCCTACCGCAAGGTCGGCGGCGAGACGCGACGCCTGCAGCTCTGGCCGCGACCCGCGGCCGCAGCGCCGCTGGCGACGAGAAGCCCGTCATCAGCGCCCGCGACTTATGCCGGACCAGAGGCCCCCCGCCGAGCCACCGCGAAGCACGTCTGGGACCTGGCGTCGCTCGCCATCGCCAAGGGCGGGAAGGTGGCCTACTGGCTCGAGGCAGTCGACGGCGACACCGTCTCGGGCCCGAAGGTTGGACGCTCGCAGATCCGCCACCTGCGAGCCTTCTCCGCCGAGGAGCGCCACGACAGGACCCTCGCGCAGCACAAGCAGCTGCTCGAGCAGGCGCTGCGACTGCTCGCGGCGCGCTCGCTGCTTCGTTCGCCGCTGCGTGCGCGAACGCCGCGAGACCCGCTGGCTGAGCAGCGCGGCCACCACCGGCGCCAAGGCCGCCTCGCCGACGGCCTACGCAGCCTCGAGGCCCGGATGCGTGAAGACAAGCTGGTGCCCTCGTCCGTACTCGCCGCCTTCGCGCGGATGCAGCGACGGCTTCGCGAGCTGCTCGCTCGGGAGCGCAAGCTGCTCGCCTCGGCGCGTGGCGCTACGCGCCTGACACGACGCGCGGCGCTCGAGGCCACGGCGGCGGCCCAGACTCGCGAGCTCGAGGACGACACGCTGCTGCTGGCCAACCTGCTCGAGGAGCAAAAGCTGCAGCAGGTGGCGGAGGCGGCGGCGGAGCTCGAGGCGAACAAACGGGAGCTGGCCAAGCTGGTGGCGCGCTACCGCGAGAGCAAAGATCCGGCCCTGCGCCGGCAGATCCGGCGTCGCATCGCGGCGCTCGAGAAGCAGGTCAAGAGGCTGCTCTCGCGGCTGAGCAAGCTCTCGACCACGCTCCCCGACGAGTACCTCAACCGTGAGGCCGTGCGGCGGCTGGGGCTCGCCGGCAAGGTCGAGAAGCTCGCCGAGCTCTTCAAAACGAACAAGCTGGACAAGCTCGAGGCGGCGCTCTCGGCGCTCGACGACAAGCTCGCGTCGATGCGGAAGCTGCTCGCGGGCAACCTCGACAGCTTCCGCGACCAGCGCATGACCGCGCGTGAGCGGGCCTTCGGTCAGCTGATGAATCGGCTCCACGAGCTCGAAAACGAGCAGCGCACGATCGCTGGCCGCACCGAGCAGGTCGCCAAGAGCTATCGGCAGCGAGCCGCGGCAGCGTTGGCGGGCAAGCTGAAGGCGCTGCTGGCGCGCCAAGTCCGCCGCCTCGCGGCGCTGCAGAAGGAGCTCGCGCAGGTTGGCGGTCAGCGACGCCTCGGCTACCTCCAGAGGTTGTTGGGCAAGGCGAAGCAGAGCGCGACGTGGCTCGGTCAGGCGCTCGCGCAGCGCGACGTGGCTCAGGCCTTGGCGATGGCCAAGCGCCTCGCTGGGTCTTTGGACCTGCTCCAAGCCGACCTCTCGCGCCCGCTCTTCTCTCGCTGGCTCCGCAGCCCGAGCCACATGCGCGACAAGCAGCACGTCAAGCGCGCCCACGGCCTGGCCAAAGAGATCCAGCGCGACCTCGAGGCCAAGCTGCCCAAGCCCGAGCGGCTGCTCTCGCCTGCGCAGCGGGCGCGCCTGCGAGCGCTCCAGAAGGAGCAACGTGCGTTGGCGAAGCGAGCCCAGGCGCTGCGAAAGAAGCTGGCGAAGAGTGAGGCGCCGCTCGGCGCCAAGATGGAGCAGGGCCTCGACCAGGCTCGAGAGCTGATGGCCGGAGCGAGCCGCCAGCTTGGCCAGAGCCGGCCACAACAGGCCAAGGCGTCCCAGCAGAGCGCGGCGGAGAAGCTCTCCGGCCTGCGAGAGAGCCTGCGCCGCTCACGTCAGCCTCGCGGAGGGAGCCGCCGAGCCGCGTCGCGGCAGCGGGTGAAGATCCCAGGGAGCGACGCCTTCAAGCCGCCAAAGGCCTTCCGCGAGGACATCATGGAGGCGATGAAGGAGAAGGCCCCGAAGCGCTACCGTCGCCCGGTTCGCCGCTACTATCGAGAGCTGGTGCGATGAGTGCGATGAGTGTGTGGGTTCATCGCGTGCCGCTGGTCGTGACGCTGCTGGCAACCACGCCAGCTCTGGCCCAGGGCGGGTCCTTGGCGCCACAGGCGCGGCGCGTCCACCAGCTGCTCGCCGAGTGGCGCCTCGCCGAGGCCGAGCGCGCCCTGGCGCCGTTGACGGCGATAGCCCCGGACGACCCCGCCGTACGCCTAGCCCGCGGCGAGCTGCTCTTTCATCGAGGACGCTACAAAGACGCGCTGGCCTACCTCGAATGGGTCACCCGGGCGACGAAGGGCGGCGCGGCGCCGTGGACCCGCGCCAAGTACCTCCACACGCTGGTGCGCTCGACCGCCGCCACCGTCGAGGGCTACAGCGAGAAGCGAAGCTCCGGCGGAAACTTCATCGTACGCAGCCGCGGTCGCGATCGGCTCCTTGCGGACTTCGTCGGTGAGACCCTCGAGGCGGCGCGGACCCGCTTGCAGCGAGATCTGGGCTTCGTGCCGCCGCATCCGGTGGTGGTCGAGGTCTACCCTCGTACCACGGACCTAGCCCGGGTCTCTCCGCTCACGGAAGAGGACATCCGCCGCTCGGGGACGATCGCGCTCTGCAAGTACCAGCGGTTGATGATCGTCAGCCCCCGGGCGTTGCTGCGAGGCTACCCCTGGCGAGACACGCTGGCCCATGAGTACACCCACCTCGTCGTGAGCAGCGTCTCGCATAACAAGGTGCCGATCTGGCTTCATGAGGGGCTGGCGAAGCACTTCGAAGCGCGCTGGCGGCTGCCCGCCAGCGAGCAGGCGCCGCTGACGCCGACCCAACGGCAGCTGTTGGCTGAGGCGCTGGCGAAGAGGTCGCTGATCCCGTGGCGCAAGATGCACCCCTCGATGGCGAAGCTCCCCGATCAGCGCTCGACGGCGCTCGCCTTCGCGCAGGTTCAGACCGCCGTCAGCTTCATCGCCAACAAGAGCGGCATCCGCGGCCTCCGCGGCTTGCTACTCGCGATGCGCGCGGGTAAGACCGACTGGCAGGCAGTGAAGGCGGTCACGGGGCTCGGCCGCCGCGCCTTCTCTAAGGGCTGGCGACGCTACCTGCGTCAACTCGGCCTCACGCGGAAAAAGGGGCTGGCGCTTCACGGGCTGGTCTTCGGCAGGCGCTCGAGCAAGGAGAAGCGCATCGCCGCGCTCAAGGGGGCCAAGGTCCGGCGCCACTTCCGCCTGGCCGACATGCTGCGTCGCCGTGGTCTGCTGCGGGCTGCGGTGCTGCAATACGAGAAGGCGCGAGCGGCTGGAGGCCAACGGGAGCGCATCATCGGCAACGCCCTCGCGCGCGCGTATCTCGAGCTCTCGATGCCCAAGCGGGCGATCAGCGCGCTGCAGCCGGTGATCGAGTACTATCCGGAGTTCGCTGGCGCGCAGACCACCCTCGGCGTGGCGCACCTGGCGTTGGGGGACGTAGCAGCCGCAGCGCGTCACCTCGGCATCGCGCTCCGGATCAACCCCTTCAACCCCAAGATCCACTGCGGGCTAGCGCGAGCCCTACCCAAGGCGCAGGCGAAGGCGCGAGCGAGACACGGCGCGCTCTGCAAGGCGCTGATGTCGCCCCGCTGAGCGCCCCTGGTATCAACCCCTACGCGTCAGCAGCGACTCCCCGAACAGCAACAACAGCAGCAGCGCGCCGAGGCCATGCCAGAGGGGAACACGGCGTAGCGCTCCCCCCCCTCCGCTGCCCGCAGCTGCAGGACCGCCGGTGCCGAGCTGGCCCTTGCGGGTGTCCGATTCGCTGGGATCGGTGTTGACAGCGAAGCTATCCCGCGGGCGGAGGTGAGCCTCGCCGTTGGCGTCTAGCGCCGTCACGCGGAAGAAGCCCGAGCCCTCCGTGACGAAGCTGACGCGCCCCTCGGCGTCGGCCTCTCCCCGATCCCAGCTACGCTCGACACCGCCCGGCTCCGCGACGCGCAGGCGGCGCATCCCTTGGGGGAAGGTGAGCTGCGCGCGAGCGCCGACGAGGAGCGAGCGTGGGATCCGTTGGTCCGCGGCTCCGGCGAGGTAGCGCGCGAGCCCTTGGACCAAGGGTAGGTAGCCGGGACGGATGGCGAGGTCCGACCAGTCACGATCGATCGTGGTCGTGAGCAACATCGTGCGGCCAGCGCCATAGCGAGCCTCGACCAGGAGAGGCGAGCCGTCGTCATAGCGCAGCAGGACCCGGCGACCGGGGCGAGTCGAGGGGCGGAGGCGGAAGACACGCGAGAAGCGCGCTTCGGCGAGGCCAACGGCGCCTGCGCCAGAAAAGAGCGGGTGCTCCGTGTCGACGCGGCCGAGGCGCAGCTGGCCAGCGCCGGCGCTCGGCGAGGGCGAGATCGGGCTGCGGAGCTGCTGCGGTAGCAGCTGTGAGAGGCGCCGCGCGTAGCGGGCAGCGCGGGTGTTCGAGCCGACGGTGATCAGAAGGCCACCGCCACCGCGGACGAAGCCATCGAGGGCAGCGGCGGTCTGGGAGGAGAGGTCGGCGACGTTGGCCAGCACCACAACGTCGAAGGTCGTGAAGCGCGCGCGGGAGAGCTCGGCGGGGGTAAGCACGCGGGCGACGATGCGTTGCTGTCCAGAGACGGCGGTCTCGAGGGCGGCGCGGAGATAGAAGAGCTCGTCGGCGTGGCGCAAGGGCGAGGGATCGCCGTTGACCAAGAGCACGCGGAGCTCCCCCGCGACCTCGAGTTGGAGGTGGCGGTGGTCGTCGAGGGGCAACGCGTCGGGGCTCAGCGCGACCACGGCTCGGTGGACACCAGGCCGGGCGAAGGCGTGATCGAAGGTCTTCTCGGCGCAGCCGCTGGAGGGGACGCGGAGGGACCCCCGGGCGGTCAGCTTGCCGTCGATGGTGAGGCTCAGCGGCTCCACCAGGGTCGGCGCGTCAGGAGCCGCACGACCACCAAAGCGGCAGACGCGGGCGCGGAGCTGCATCGAGCGATGCCCGGGGGCCGAGGAGCTGTGGGCGCTGAGAGCGACGATGGCGCGGTTCGAAAGGCCAGCGGCTGGAGCAACGTCGATGGCGTGGAGATGAACTCTTTTGCTGCGACCTGGGCGTGGCGGCGTCCGTGGCAGCGAGGTCTTGGCGAGATCGGTGAAGACAAAGAGGTGCCGGGCTGCGGTGGCACCGGCAAGCAGGCGGCGAGCCCGAAGCAGGGCGTCGTCCAGATGGGCGGCGCGGGCGGTCTGCGGGATCCGCTGGATCGCGCGGCGGAGCGTGCGGCGGTCGCCGTCGAGGCGAAGGTGGGGCTCTGCGGAGGCGGTGGCGCGAACCACGACAGCGAGGGAGCCGGGGGGGAGCTGATCGACCAGGGTGAGGGCTCGGCGACGAGCCTCGTCGAGGAGCGTGCCACCGGGCAGGCGGCCAGCCATCGAGGCGGTGTCGTCGATGATGATCGCGGCGGCGATGGGGGTGCTGCCGGTGGAGGGGAGCGTCGAGGGAACCTCGGCGTAGGGGCGCGCAAGCATCAGCGCGACGGCGACGAGGAGGGCGACGCGGAGGGCGAGTAGCAAGAGCTGACGCAGGCGCAGCCGACGACGCAGGCGCCGATCGTGGCGAAGCAGGAAGTCGAGGGCGGCGAAGGGCACGCGCTGGGCTCGCTGCTTGCCGATGAGATGGATAAGCAGCGGCAGGGATGCAGCGACCAGGCCGAGGAGCAGGAGGGGAGAGAGGAAGCCCATCGTCAGCGCTCAGTCGAGCCTGCGCTCGAGCAGCCTCACGAGCGTCCGATCGAGGGGATCGGCGGTGGAGACGCGTTGGTAGCGAACGCGACCTTCGCGGCACCCGGCCTCTACACGAGCGCAGAAGGCGGCGAGCTCACGGAGATAGGCGGCGCGGACCCCGGCGGGGTCGGCGAGGAGCTCCTGGTCGTCCTCGAGGGAGGTGAAGATGCTGACGCGCGAGAAGGGGAAGCTCAGCTCGTCAGCGTGGAGTAGCTGCAGCACGACAACCTGGTGGCCGCGGCTGCGAAGCTGACGCAGCAGCGGCAGCGTCCGCTCTTCGGCCTCGAAGAGATCGGAGACGATCACGACCAGGCTGCGACGACGTACAACCTCGAGGAGACGATCGACGGCGGCGGCGATGCGCGTCTGGCCGGTGGGGGGCAGGGTCTCGAGCTCGACGAGGAGCGAGGCGAGGTGGTTGGCCCTTGCGCGGGGCGGAACGTAGGTAGCGACGCGGTCGGAGAAGGCGAGGAGCGCGGCTTGATCGCGCTGACGAGCTAGGAGGAAGGCGAGCGCTGCGACTAAGATAGCGCCTACATCGAGCTTCGAGAGGGGAGCGCCGAAGCCCATGGAGCCGCTGGTGTCGAGCAGGAGGTAGGCGGCGAGCTCGGTCTCGTCTTCATATCGACGGATGTAGTGACGATCGAACTTGGCTAGGGCCTTCCAGTCGAGGCGGCGGAGATCGTCGCCAGGGCTGTACTCCTTATGCTCAGCAAACTCGATGCTGGCGCCGTGGTGAGGCGAACGATGGAGCCCGGCGAGGACGCCGTCGACGACGCGCTCGACTCGCAGCTTGAGCGTGGAGAGGCGAGCGAGGGCCTCGGCGTCGAGACGTGGGGATCTAGAGGGGGCCGCCTGGGCCATGGTCAAGCCTTGGCGGCGCGAACGAGATCATCGACCAGAGCGGCGGTCGTGACGCCGTCGGCCTCAGCGCGAAAGTTGCGGACGAGGCGATGCTGGAGCGTGGCCTTGGCAAGGGTCGTGATGTCTTCAGTGCGAACGGCGTAACGCCCGGCGAGGAGCGCCTTGGCCTTACCAGCAAGTACGAGGAACTGGGAAGCCCGAGGGCCGGCGCCCCACGAGACGTAGTCACGGATAGCAGGGGGGGCGGCCGGGTCATCAGGGCGGCTGGAGCGAGCGAGACGAACCGCGTAGCGGATGACGTGCTCGGCGACGGGGACACGAAGCACGAGCCCTTGAAGGTGACGGATGCGCTCGGGGGAGAGGACTCTGCGAAGTGGCGGCTCCGCGTCGCAGGTCGACTGTTGAACAATCTGCACTTCTTCGTCTTCCGACGGGTAGCCCACATCGATCTGGAACATGAAGCGATCCAGCTGAGCCTCTGGCAGAGGATACGTCCCCTCCTGCTCGATCGGGTTCTGCGTGGCGAAGACGAGGAAAGGCAGCGCCAACTCGTGGGTCTCCCCGCCAGCTGTGACGCGGTACTCCTGCATGGCTTGGAGTAATGCAGCCTGTGTCTTGGGCGGCGTGCGGTTGATCTCGTCGGCTAGCACCAAGTTGGCGAAGACAGGCCCGCGCAGGAAGCGAAACGACCGCCGCCCGCTAGCCTGGTCTTCTTGAAGTACTTCCGTCCCCGTGATGTCCGAGGGCATCAGGTCGGGCGTGAACTGAATGCGCGAAAACGTGAGACTCAGCAGCTCTGAAAGACTTGAAATCAATAGTGTTTTCGCCAGACCGGGGACCCCCACGAAAAGGCAATGCCCCCGGGCAAGAAGCCCCGTCAGCAGCAAGTCGACAACAGCCTTCTGTCCCACGATTCGTCGCCCTACCTGAGCCAGCACCTCTTCGCGAGCCCGAGCCACATCCTCGACAGCCTCCAAATCGTCATCGACCTCTTCCGAGGCCCCATCAAGACTCTGAGTCATTTCAGCACCCATACAGGGGCAGGATGCCATAACGAATGACTCTGAGCACTCTCACGAGATGACTTGGAGTCGTTTCACAAGGCGCTTTTCTTGCGCCAGCAGACAGATGTAACCTAATGTAGGTTCATGTATGAAACAGCATCCGCGACGAAGCTGTCCACACCGTATTATCAGAGTGATGACAATGGGTTCCGTCTCCATCAGGGCGACTGCCGAGAGGTGCTGGCCGAGCTGCCCGCCGAGAGCGTTGACCTCATCTTCGCCGACCCCCCGTACTTCCTGTCCAATGGTGGCGTAACCTGCCAATCAGGCAAGATGGTCAGCGTCCACAAAGGCAAATGGGATGTGTCGCAAGGTGTTGAAGAGAACCATGCTTTCAACCACAGCTGGCTTGCTGCCTGTAAGCGAGTGCTGAAGCCCAACGGCTCGATCTTCGTGTCAGGAACGCGGCACGTCATCTACAGCGTTGGCTTCGCGATGCAGCAGCTCGGCTTCAAAATCCTAAATGATATTGCATGGTACAAGGTAACGCCGCCCCCCAACCTCAGCTGCCGCTACTTCACTCATGCTACCGAGACGATTCTCTGGGCAGGCCGGGACGGAAAGACAAAGCACTTCTTCGCCTACGCGGATATGAAAGAAGAGAACGGCGGCAAGCAGATGCAGAGTCTGTGGTCCTTACGGCCGCCGCTGAAGGCCGAAAAGCGCTTCGGCAAACACCCAACCCAGAAGCCATTGGCCCTCCTCGAGCGGATCATCCGAGCAGCGAGCGAGCCAGGCGCCCTGGTGGTCGATCCGTTCTCTGGCAGCGGCACGACGGGTGTTGCTTCGGCGCGACTGGGTCGCAACTACCTCGGCATCGAAATGGAGCCCGAGTACCTTCAGTTGGCCATCAACCGCTATGAAGACCTCCACGGCGAAGTCGCCGCCACTCGCCCGAAACGCTCGCGTCGCGGCCCGGCCAAGGCCCACGGCTACGCGGGATGCCACGAAAAGCGGCGATAACAGCGCTGGAACAAGCCGTCGACGCTCGGGAAGGCAGGTTTCGTGAGCAGCGACAAGCCAATGACCAGGGTTTCTTGGGCATAAACCTGCTACTGAACACCAAGCCAACTCAGCGTGCGAAGCAAGAACAGAACAACGAAAACGATACAGAGTCGAACCGACCCCGATACATCAAATGCTTCGATCCCGAGCGCCGCTTGAAGCTTCAGATAGCGCTTCGAGAATTCCGCATTGCCTATTCGATAGCCCGCGAAGCGTTCAAGCACGATAAGTCGGTTGTCTTCCCATACGGAACACGGCGCCTACCGTATCTCGAAAAGGCGGTTATTGACTCACCCTCGGATTACCCTCTAACAGTCTGTTGATACTACGCCAGACCGAGCGAGGCAAAGCAATTCGAGCCGAGATCGCGGATCGAAAACGAAGCCATCGTGTTCCTAGGACGAGCTTGAGCGACAAAGAGATCGGTTCGTGTTTCGCGATGGGAGAAGTAGATCAACAGGCTGACAAGCGGGTGCGAAGCTCATCGTAGCATCTAAGGCTCTCTGTCAGCGGCGGCAATGGCCCATTCTCGTTCGCAGACGCTTGGGCGCGCAAACGGTCCACTCGTTCGAGCGATCGCTCTAGTCTACTGCGAACCGCGGCATCAACCTTTAGCGCTCTAATAAGTCTCTCGCGTAAAGCCTCCTGCTGATCACGCTGATGACAAACGAGCAAGAGATCGATACCTGCCTTCACCGCTCTGAGCCCGGCCTCTGCGACGCTGCCATGCTCGGTAATCGCGCCCATCTCGAGATCATCCGAACACAAGACCCCACGAAAGCCCATTACTTCTCTAAGCAGTATTCGACAAATCTTCTCGCTGAACGTGGCGGGCTCGTCGTTGCCGGTTATCGCCGGATACGCGACGTGTGCAGCCATCAACATGCATACGTTAGTCCGCACTGCATCGGCAAACGGCCGCAGATCTTCTCGTTTCAAGCATGAAAACGCCCTTCTATCTGAGGGCAAACGGTAGTGACTATCAGCCACGGGACCACCATGACCGGGAAAGTGCTTGCCGCACGCGAGGATTCCCGCTTCTCCAAGTCCTTTCGCTAACGCCACGCCGTGTTGCCCAACCAACTCAGGATCGTGGCCAAAGGATCGATCTCCGATCACCGTGTTGGTTGGGTTATCCACGACATCCAGCACTGGGGCAAAATCCACGTTCAGACCGAGGGCTCTAAGATCTCCACCGATCGCGCGGCCAACACGCTGCGTAAGAGTGATGTCATCAATGACTCCAAGTAGTGCCATAGGTGGCCACGCTGGCAGAGGAGCGCGGATGCGCTGCACTCGGCCACCCTCTTGGTCGATAGCAATGAGCAAAGGGGGGGAGGCTGTTGGCTGGGCGGCCCGCAGCTCTCGACATAGTTCTCGAACCTGAGCGACCTCTGCGATGTTGCGCGCAAAGAGGACCACACCGCCGAGGCGGCCCCGCGCTATCCTCCTTAGGATCTCTCGCGGCGGCTCTAACCCATCGAAACCACCGATAATTAGCTCACCACATCGACGTTCGATGCCTTTCGATATGCGTCTGTTCATCGCTCCCTTCCATCGCCTGGTGGAAGCAAGGCGACGGCGCCCTGCCCTGTTTGCTCCCACACCGAGACTAGAGCGAAGCTGCCCTCTGAATAGCCCAGCGCTTCACACAAGTACTCAAGGAAATACTCGAAGAGGTGTTGCCCGCTAAGAGCTTCTCTACAGATCCGGAACCGAGTTGGGTGCTGAGCTGCGGAGCCGATCTCGTAGCCGAAGAAATGAGCCATACAGGTGGTATGGCGACCTCTCTGAGGCCTAGAAAGCGGCCGGCGGTGCTGTGCCCGGCGACGGGAGGGATTTGTAGAGGTGCTCTTAGGACCCGTCCGCATACAACCTGGTCAAAAGGGTCGTCTTGTGATCTAGCCTTCGGATGATCTCCAAGACGATAGAAGAGGGTGTTCGAGGCCGATTCGAACGCCTGAGCCCCGCTCTGGATGAACGGCTGCGACGGTTGTGGGCAGCGAATGAAGCACTGTCGCTGGGACCGGGTGGCATCGCGTGTGTAGAACGAGCGACGGCGATATCGCGGACGACGATCCGAGAAGGAGGGGCCAAGGAGCTGGGACGCGCTAATGAACTGGTGGCGATGGAAGAACCAGTCCGCCGACCCGGCTTCGGTCGACCACCCATTACGGAGACAGACCCAACGCTTGTTGCGGCGCTTGAGCAACTTCTGGATCCGGTGACGCATGGCGATCCTATGTCGCCGCTTCGCTGGACGACCAAGAGCGCTCGGAAGCTGGCCGAGGAATTGACGACGCAGGGCCATCTCATTGGCCGACAGAAGGTCACGGAGTTGCTGCGCGAACTGAAGTACAGCCTCCAGGGGTCCCGCAAGAGCAAGGAAGACGCATCCAACCCAGATCGCGACGAGCAGTTGCGGCAAATCAATCGTCGAGTCACGGACTTCCACCGGCGCAGCCAACCCGTTGTTTCGGTGGACACGAAGAAGAAGGAACTCGTCGGCGAATGTGCAAAGGGGGGCCGTGAGTGGTCGCCTGAAGGGACCCCGCCGAAAGCCAAGGTCCACGACTTCCCTGATCCCAAGGTGCCCAAGGCTGTCCCCTACGGCATCTATGATCTGCAGCTCGACGAAGGCTGGGTCAACGTAGGCATCAGCCACGCCGAGTTCGCTGTTGCGTCGCTGAGCACCTGGTGGTCCAACATGAGGCGTTGGGCCTACCCAGAAGCCACCAAGTTGCTCGCCACAGCCGATGCTGGTGGGAGCAACAGCGCTCGCTCTAGGCTCTGGCAGGTTTCGCTGCAGCGTTTCGCCGACGAGACTGGCTTGACCGTAGCGGTGTGTCACTAACCGCCCGGCACGAGCAAGTGGAATAAGATCGAGCACCGGTTGTTCAGCCACATCGCGCACAACTGACGCGGCGTTCCGCTCGTGTCCTACGAGGTCATCGTCAACCTGATCGCAAACACGACGACCACCAAGAGGCTGACCATCCGGTCGGCTCCCGACGACAGCTTCTATCCCAAGGGCGTAAAGGTCAGCGACACAGAACTGGCCGCCACGGAGATCTGCCGAGCACGGTTTCATGGCGAGTGGAACTATCGTGTTAACCTATACGTCTGAGAAGGTTGTTTGCAGACGAGCCCTTAGTCGCTGCAACTCAGCCGATCAGAGGCTCTCTCTGAACAAGAGTCGACAGGCTGCAAGGTGATCGCGTACTCATGCACACGCACGGGCTTGCGATCTTTGCCCTTGAAGAACTCCACCACCAGGGTCCCTGTGGCCGCTCCCCCCTTGATCGCCTTGACTGAGAGTCGTGCGTCCTTGCATTTCTCGGCGCCGATGATCGAGACATCGAAACCGCCATCGCTTACAGCTCTCCACAGACAGGTCTCTGTCCACACGGGACGCCCCAACGCGACCTCCCCGGCCCCGCAGCTCTCCCCGCTCGGCCTCTTCTCCAGCGTGCAGGAGATCAACTTGGGCTTCACCGCCGCCGAGCAGCGGTAGGGGTCTACCGCGCTACACCCCTCATAGGCCACACAATAGCTCTTCGGCACCGACTCCCCAATCAGCTGACACTTGCCCTCGAGCACCCCGCCCTTACAGCTGCGCTGCCCCGCCTTGCACTCGTCTCCAACCATCCCATAGCAGGGCACTAGCGCGGGCGCCTTCTTGCTATCGCAGTCGTTGTCCTTGCCGTCGCAAACCTCGAGAGCTCCCGGAAAGACCTCATCGTCCTTGTCGTTGCAGTCCGTCCCTGCAGCGCTCCCATCACAGTCACGATCATCTTTTGGCAGGAGCCGCAGGACGTCGTCACCAGCCTGGACTCGATAACAGCGCCCGTATCGCCTTACGCGGTAGCGGTCACGTACACGCGTCAGCTGAAGACTCCGGCGCAGCACCTCACCAGAGACGAAGGGCTGGGCCGGCTCGGTGACCGCGAAGCTCACCACCTGCTCCTGCCCGTCCTCGACCCTTAGCCCAAGCACCAACACCCGCAACCTCGCCGCGCCGCCAGGAGGCGCCTCCAGCAGAAGCTCGTAGGGGGAGCTCCGAAGCTTGCGCCCCTGCACATTGACGCGCATACCCGACACACCCCCGGCCCCATGCCCCTGATCGAGCAGGAAGTCCCCTCCCTGCTCTGTTGCCACATGAAACTCCAGCGTCGCCACCTCGTCACCCGACACGGCGATCAAGATCCCCTCATCACTCGCGCAACTAACCACCACCAGCGCGCCGCAGATCGCTAGCCACCTCATCCGCATGCACCGTTGGTGCAGGTCTGACTGCTCGTTGTACAGTCCTGACACAACACCCCGCCGGTTCCGCAGTTCTCGTTTTGGTCGCCATCGCGGCACTGCCCTGTCCTGCCGCTTGTATCCCAGCACCCCTTACAGCAAGCGCCGTTACGGCACTGGCCCGTTCCGCTGTCGCAGGCCGTCCCATCCGCCACGGGCGAGACCCCGCATGTCCCCGAGGTGCACGTTGGGTCCTCACAGGTCCCTGCCGAGCAGGCCTGACACGCCCCACCATTGCTACCGCAATCGGTCGTCGAGTCGCCGGCTTGACAGGTCCCGGCGGTGCTGACACACCCTGTACAGCATGCGCCTTTAAGGCACGCACCGGTGCCGCCCTTACACGACGTCCCGTTTTTCACGTTTTGCAAGCTGCAGCTCCCATCGCATTGAGGCGTCTGGCACACCGTCCCGGTTGGACAACTCGTACAGGGTGCGCCACCCGATCCGCAAGCCGTCACCGCCGTCCCCGCCAAACAGCTGTTCCCCGAGCGGCACCCCGTACAGCACGATCCCCCTGCGCACTGGCCGCTACTGTTCAGGCAAGCCGTACCGTTCGGCCTCGGTGGGTTGGAGCACGACCCCGCGTTGCACAAGTCGCTCGTACACGGGTTACCGTCGACACAGCTCGTACAGGCGGAGCCGGCCGCCCCGCACTGCGCAACCGTCGTTGGCGAGACACAGCTCGCGCCCTGCAAGCAGCCCGTACAGCAGTTTCCCTCAACGCACTTGCCCCCTGGACAGCTGCTTCCCAACGTCACGTTGCTGTAGCTGCAGCTCCCTCCGGAGCAGCTGTCGTCCGTGCAGTCGTTGCCATCATCGCAATCGACACAGGGAACTCCAAAGCTGCCGCATTGCCCCTTCGAGAGGCTCGTCACGCAGGTCGAGTTGTCGCTGCGACACGTCGTACAGCAGTTGCCGTTGATGCACACGCCCCCCGAGCAAGGCGTCGAGACGTTCGGCGCGTTCGGCGTCGTGCAGTTGCCCGAGCTGTTGCACGCGTCCGCCGTGCACGGATCGCCGTCATCGCAGGCCTTGCAGGCGACACCACCCTTGCCGCAGTTGTTCACGGAGGACCCACTTCGACAGGTGTTGCCGTCACAGCAGCCCGCACAGCGCCCTCCGACGATGCACTGACAGGTCCCGTTCACGCAGTTGAGCTCGGCAGGACACGGTCCACCGGTGTTACCGCATACGCAGGTGCCACCTGAGCAGCGGTTGACGGCCGGCCCTGTGCATTGGTTGCCGCAGTCACCGCAGTTGCTGCTGTCGTTCGACAGGTTGCGGCAGGCCCTCTGAGCCGAGCAGCAGTCCGGCGTCGCGCCCTTACACTCGCTGTCGCCGTCGTCGTTTTTTCCGTTGTTGCAGTCGTCGTCGCGGTCGTTGCATTGCTCTGGGGCGCCGGGAAAGACATCACCAAGCGTCGGAGAGCAGTCAGAACAACCCGAGAGCCCCGCCGCCAGGTCAGCGGTGGTGCAGCCACTGCAGGCGATGAACTTGTCACCGTCGGGGTCCTTCTCGCCATTCGGCAAAGAGCCGTCGCAGTCATCGTCTTTACCGTTACAGCGTTCGGGCGTTGGCAGCTTCGTCGTCGGGCTGCACTTCCATTTATCGTTGAACTCGAGGCCATTGGCCGTGTGTAGCGCACCGACGACCGCCGCGTGGAGCATTCGCGCGCCGCCCGCATTGCAGCCGATCACCACGCCTTGAACACATTGCGCCAAGCTGATGCTGCACTGCTTGTTTAGATCGGCGAAGCGATCGCCCTGGAAGGTCCAGGGATCGCCGTCGCAATCCCTGTCGAGCTCGTCGCATTGCTCTTGCGCCCACTGCCCCGCGCCGAAGCAACGCGGCGAAGCCGAAGCCGTCAAGTCTTCGTCGGCGCAGGCCGTGCGGTTCGTCATGTCCAGCTCACTCGTCGGCATCTGCTTGCTGCACGCACACGTGCCCTTCTTGGCCCCGCATTCACCGTCATCGTCGTCTGTGCAGGTCTTTGTCGTCGGCACCAGCGCGCCCATGCGATCAGGGTTGTTTTCGTTGATCAGACCATCGCAGTCGTTGTCGATCAGGTCGCAGATCTCGATCGCCCAGGGGTGTACGTCCGGGTTGTTGTCGTCGCAGTCGTCTGGCGTTAGGTAACCGTCGCCGTCCTTGTCACCAGCGCAAGGCTGATCGGCCTGACAGTTCTGCGCCACGCCATCGCCGCATTTGTCCGGCGCCCCGGGGAACACCTTCGGATTGGAGTCATCACAGTCGACGACCGTCGGCGTGCAGCCCCTCTCCGGATCACTGTGCTCGAAACCGTCGCCGTCGCCATCGCACGTGCTCGGCGGGCAGTCATCTGCTGCCGGACGCCCGTCGCCGTCGTGGTCGACCTGGCGCTCCGGCCTGCCGTCTTTGTCGAGCGTGCTGCGGCACCAACCGCGCAAGGCGGAGAGCTTGCTGCCGCCCTCTTTACCCCCGAGATCCTTGGTCGATCCGGGAAAAATCCCCGCGTCGAAGTCGTCCGGGTCATCCTTGGGGACCGTGCAGCCCGGATCGGTGACCGCCGCCAGCGCGTGACCGTCACCGTCGACGTCGCAGGGCAGACAGCCCTCATCGGTGGTGCCGTTGCAGTTGTTGTCGACGCCATCACACTTCTCGAGCGCGCTGGGGTTGATCTTCGCCTCCTTGTCGTCGCAGTCCTGCGGTGGGCTGAAGCCGTCGCAGTCCCCGTCGACGACGCAAGCCGCGTCACCCCCGCTGCAGCTCTGATCGACACCGTCGCCGCAGAAGGGCCCCGTCGGCGGGGTCTTGCCCTCCGCCTCCAGCTTGTCGAGGCAGGCCTGCGGCAGCTTATAGTCGGCCGCGCTGCCCCCGCAGAGGTTCGGCCCCTCCTTGATATGGGGTGACCGACAGGGATCGTTATCGTCGCAGTCGGCTGGCGTCGGGACGCCGTCGCCGTCGTTGTCGACGCAGGCGTCGTCCCCTAGCCGCGGGTCTGCCCCGCAGCCCTTGTCGCAGTCGTCATCCTTGCCGTTGCCGCACACCTCGACAGCGAAAGGATGCACCTCCGGATCGGTGTCGTCACAGTCGAGGTAGTGGCAGGAGAGGGCTGAGCCGACGATTGTGCAGTTGGTGAACGCGGCGCAGCTGGGGAAACCGTCGTCGTCGCGGTCGAGGTCCGCGGTCAAGGTCTTGAGCGTGATCGTCTCCTCACGGACGCCGTCGATGCTGAAGTCGCGCAAGGCAACCTGCTTTAGGCCACCGGCGGCGCGACCGACGATATAGAGCAGATATCGCCCCGGCGCGGCGAACTCGACCGAGATACGCAGCGCTTGATCGGACTGGGAGATGTCCCGGTTGGGGTTTGCCGGGTCTACCAGCTCGTCCTTGCGTTCGAGCACGATCTTCCCCGTCCCCAGGTCCCGTACCATCAGATCGAAATGATCGACAAAGCTCTCTGACTTCAGCGTCAGCAGCAGCGCGTTTTCGTCGCCACAGCCCGCCATAAGCCACGAGCTCAGCAAGGCCAGCGCTAGCGCCCTCCAGAGTCGTCGGGCGCCCTGATCGGCGCCAGCCCCGCCTCGCCTCGCCGTCTGGAGTCCCCTAGGATGCAGCCAAGATCTCGAATACATATCGATTTACCTATGAGATTGGGTGTTGATTATATCGCATGGGAGTCGCCACCCAAAGGTCGAAACCTCTCTCTCGCCGTTTGCCCACAGGCAACGCCTTGGGCCGTCGAAGACTCCAAGCCATCGACCGCCGAGAGCGTTTGACCGACCCCTGCCAGATAGCTATAGTGCCGCGACTTTTCGCAAAAACCGCGGCCGCGGCGTCCGCGTCTCATCGCCCTCGGGCCTCGAGAACCATTCACGCCGGCCCTGCGGCCAAGGAGGATCCCCCCCATGACGCGCGTGTTCGGCTGGTCTCTCGCGCTAGCCCTGCTGCTCAGCGTGGTCGTCGCCGACGATGCTCAAGGCCAAGGCTTTGCCCCGCGCCCACGACCCGGCCCGCGCCCCAGCGCACAGAAGCCGGAGAAGAAGGGCCCCGCGGAGGCGTCGCCAGAAGGTAAAGACAGCGCCGAGGCTGACCTCCCTGCGCTGCCGAGCTGGCCCGGCGCCCAGAAGAAGAAGCTGCTCTTCTTTCAGCTCGACGGCTACTTCCGCTTCCGCTCCGATCTGATGCACAACTTCAACCTCGGGCAGACCACCCTCGTGGATCGCGGCGTCCGAGCTCCCTATTGGGTCCCTCTCGTAGAGAGCAGCAGCACCCTGAAGTGCTCAAAGCGCGTCGGGCTCTCGGTCCCTGGCGGCGGTGAACGCGGCATCGAGGCCGACGACTGCCCCGACAACACCCTCGCTGGCGCCAACATCCGGCTGCGCCTCGAGCCGACGATCAACGTCGCGGAGAAGGTGCGAGTGAAGGCGCAGCTCGACATCTTCGACAACCTGGTCATGGGGTCGACGCCCGACAGCATCATGGGGCAGTCGCTCTCCCCCCACCTCCCCACGGCGCTCTTCTCCGAGTCCCAAGAGGCTCCGATCGTCGGTCGCAACAGCAACACGCCATCGATCCTGGTCAAGCGCGCTTGGGCCGAGATCGACACACCGCTGGGTGAGCTGAAGGTCGGCCGTATGCCCTGGCATTGGGGCATGGGCATCATGGCCAACAGCGGCGCCTGCTGGGACTGCAACTATGGCGACAACGTCGACCGGCTGCAGTTCACCGTAGACTGGGCCAAGCACTCCTTCGGCATCGCCTACGACTTTGCTGGATCTGGGCCGGACAGCTACAAGATCGACCTCTCCAGCGGCTTGGCCGGCAGCCAGACCTTCGTCGGCGGCGGCCAGGCGGTCGACCTCGAACAGCTCGACGACGTCGATCAACTCGTGCTCTTCGCCGGGCGCTTCGACCGCCCAGAGGTGATCAAAGATCGCCTCGATCGCGGGGAGATCGTGCTGAACTACGGTGGCCTCTTCGTCTGGCGTAAACAGATGATGGACTACGTGGTCGCCGGAAAAGGCGACAGCGCGATCATCTCCGGGCTCAACGCCAGCGAGAGCGACCTCGCGAGCACGATGCGGGAGATCAGCGCCTACGTACTGACCACCGACCTCTGGTTCAAGCTGATGTGGAAGCGGCTCTACGTCGAGTTCGAGGGCCTGGCAGTCTTCGGCGAGATCGGCAACGCCTCCAAGGTCGAAGAGGGTGAAGACCCGGTGGACATCCTCCAATGGGGCTTCGTGCTACGCTCGCGCTATGGGTTCTTGCGAAACGCGGCGCTGAAGGTCGGCCTCGAGTTCGGCTTCGCCTCCGGCAACGACGCGGAGCTCTTCGACCTCAACCGGCGCCGCGGCGTCTATCGTCCCGGCGCGCCACCTCGGCGGATCAACGACCTGCGGGAGTACCGCTTCGATCCCGACTTCATCGTCGACCTGATCCTCTTTCGCGAGATCATGGGGACGGTGGCCAACGCGATGTACTTCAAGCCGTCGATTCAATACGACATCTTCGACAGCCTCGGCGCTCGCCTGGATATCATCTACAGCCTGGCCCATCGCACCGTGGCCTACCCTGGCAACTCGCGAAACCTAGGCCTCGAGTTCGACCTCGACATCTACTATAAGAACGTCGACGAGGGCTTCTACGTAGGCTTTCAGTACGGTCTGCTGATCCCCTTCGCTGGCCTCGATCGCCCCGGCGAGATCTTCGGCACCGACGCTCAGAGCGCGCAGGTCGCTCAGACCCTGCAGCTGCGCTGCATCGTCAAGTTCTAACAGCGCCCCCTACAACTCCGGGACCGAGCTGCTCGAGCCGATTTCGTAGCCGAAAAAATGGGCCATTCTTCGTTGGTACGGCGAGCCTTCTGAGGCATAGAAAGCCGCCTACTTCTTCGCCTTCAGCTCTTGGATCCGCTTCTCGGCGATCCGCGCCGAGCCCGTCCCCGCGCGCAGCTGGACGTACTTCTGGAGAGCCCTGATCGCGTCAGAGTAGCGCTTGGCCATCTTCAGCATGTGGCCGAGGTCCCACCACGCCGCGGCGAGCGTCGGCTTCAGCGCGACGGCTCGCTGGTAGTGGCGGATCGCCTTGTCTCGCTTCGAGAGCCGGCGATAGAGCGCCCCGAGGTCGAAGTGGAGTCCAGCGTTGCTCTCCTTCATCCGTAGCGACACGAGCATCTGCTTCTCGGCGTGCTTGAGGTGCTGATCGTATTTGCTCTTGTCCTTCTGACGCAGCGCGCGGACCGCGGCGCGCCGATAGGCGAGGCCGAGCTGGTGGTAGTGGTTGGCGTTGCGCGAGTCGAGAGTGATCGCCTTTTTCAGGTGGGCCAGCGCCCGCTCCGGATCGCTCCGCATCATCAGCGATCCGAGCGTCGCGATCAGCTGGGCGTTCTTGGGCGAGAGCGCGGCGGCCTTCTCGAGCGCCGCGAGGGCCTTCTTGTGGTATCCCGCCGCGTAGTAAGCGAGACCGAGGCTGTAGAAGGCCTGCCCAGAGCTCGACGAGAGCTTGGTCGCCCGCTCGAGGTGGTGGATCGCCTTGTTGTTCTTCTTTAGCTTGCGATAGAGGATGCCGAGGCTACGGTGCGCCGCGGCGTAGTCGTCACGCTCGCGGAGAGCGTCTCTCAGCTTGGCGATCGCCGCCTTGTATTTGCGCTGCTTCTTCAGCGCCAGCGCCTGGTGGTAGTAGCTCGAGGCGCGGTCGGCCCGAGCCGAGGACAAGAGCATGGTGGCCGCGAGGGCCAGGGCGACAGCGATGACGAAGGAGTTGCGCACGGTTAACCTCCGGAGCGGCAGGATCGACGGCCAGGGCTGGCGAACATTCACTCGGCTCGAAGCGCGCCCTTACAGACTCCTCCCGTCGCCGGGCACAGCACCGCCGGCCGCTTTCCAGGCCTCAGACAACTCGCCATACCACCCGTATGGCTCATGTCTTCGGCGACGAAATCGGCACGGCAGCTCAGCACCCGGCTCGGTCCCGAATGTGTAGGGGTGCTCCGAAGACGTTACGCGCAAAGCAGGCTGGTCGTCGACCTCGAAGGCGTCGAGGAAGAGCACGAAGGGGAGCGCGAGGGGACTCGGCGGCTCTACTCGAAGGCCCGACGAGCGAGTTCGGCCTCGGGATCGGCCGCCGCGGGCTGCTCTGCGGCGGCTGCGCGAGCCTCCGCGACGTCGGCCGGCATCTCGGGGCCTTCGAGGGCGGCCTCTCTCGACTCAGCCGTCGCTTTGGCGGTGAGCGTGTCGACCTGCGGCGTGTCGTCTGCCGGCCTCCGACGCGGTGCGGCGGTCTCACCCTCGAGGTCGGAGACCTCCGTCAGCGCCTCGGCCACCACGTCCATCTCCTGGCCGATGTTGGCGATCTCGTCGATCATCGGCGCGAGGTTGGCGTCAAACTTCGCGGTGTCGGCGCTCTTGTGGTTCAGCACGCCGAGGAGCAGCCGCTCGAGGGCAGCGAGGTAGTTGTGGACGCGGGCGAGCACACGCTCGCGGTTTTGGGAGATATCGCGGAGGTAGCCGAGCTGGGCTTGGAGCGCGTCTCGGGCCATCCCGTATTGACGGCGGGCCACACGATCCTTGCTGCCGTCTATCTTGGCGCCGAGCGCCTCGATGCGATGGATCAGCGTCTCGGCGCTGGTGCGGCTGGCCTCGTTTTCGACCTCCTGCCACTTGCGGCCAAGCTCGAGCACACGTATCAGCAGACCTGTGACGGCCTTGCTCAGCTTCGGATCGGGGGGCGTGCCGCGATCCTCGCGATCGCGCAGCACCTCGTTGATCCGCCGATAGGTGCTCATCGCGCGCTCGGCGAGCTCGAGCATCTCGCCGGAGAGGAGCCCTTTGACCTGAGCGAACTCGCGAGAGACATGATCGTGCTCGAGGTGGAGCTGCCGTGTGACCAGGCCGATGCCGACGAGAAAGCCAAAGACTGCGCCTTGGACCGGAGCGGCGACGAAGCTCGGCACATACTCGACGGAGATCAACTGGGCCATGTAGGTCTGCTGCACCCAGGTGGCGAGCACGACGGTGACGCCGGTGGCGACAGGCACGACGAAGCGCCTATAATCACGGAGGTCGCGCGTAGCTAGCGCACCGATCGCCATGCCCCAGACGCCGACGCCAAACCAAGGATAGACGGGCGGCGAGGCGACCAACGCCCGCTGCACCAGCGCGCCGAGGAGCCCCAGCCCCCCCGCGAGGAGCAGCGTCACGGGCAGCTTCGTGCGCGCCGGCGGGCGGGCCGCGAGACCCAGACCAGAGACGATCAGCACCATCCAGATCAGCTGCCCCGCGCTCGTCTGAGCGGCGAAGACACCGGCGGGCTCGAAGAGTCCGCGCTCGGAGAAGACCGCGTGGCCGCCGATCTTGGCCAGGATGAAACCTATCAGCGCCAGCGCAGCGCCGGCGAGGGTCAGCTGGATCACCTGGCGATGAAAGGCTCGATGGTCACCGAAATGGAGTCTGCTCGACATGGGCGCTCTCCCGTGTTGGTCGCTCTAGAGACGAACGAGCTCGCCTCGAGTTCTAGAAAAAAACGGCGGGCCGGTTTTCGGAGCTTCCCCACACCTTCGGGACCGAGCCGGATGCTGAGCTGCCGAGCCGATTTCGTCGCCGCAGAAATGAGCCATAGCGGTGGTACGGCGACTGTTCTGAGGCCTAGAGCGCCGATCAGCTTACCGGACCGAGCTGCGCGAAGGATGCGGAATCACGGGGTAGGAGCGAGCAGGGCACCTGCTGGTAGCATGCAATCGACGAGCGACAACCGGCGTGATTTCAAAGACCAGCGCGGCGACGGGAGGTTAGTTGGTCAGCGCTCTAGAGAGCGGCCGGCAGCGCTGTGCCCGGCGACGGGAGGAGTTTGTGGGGGTGCTCTCAGGTGCGCGACAAGGACGCCGTACTGCGACCCGGAAAACGTGAACGAGGCGCGCCAATCAGATACCTCAGAGTCGTTCATAGAGAGGGAATAGCTACGTGTTGCCGAGGGTTTAGGAGCGCGCGACCCGACGAGGTGGCGGTTGGAATCAATGGATGGCGGTTGACGCTGAGGCCCCCACACTCTAAGTTACGCCGACCAAAGGGTTGGAAACTCAATGATATCAGCATATTCCCTGACAAAGTTCTACGGCGACCGGTGTGCGGTGAACGGGATCGACTTCGAGATCGCCGACGGTGAGATCGTTGGCTTTCTCGGGCTCAACGGCGCGGGCAAGACCACGACGCTGAAGATCCTGGCCTGCCTGCTGCTGCCATCAGCGGGCTCGGTGAAGGTCAACGACATCGACGTCACCGAGACCCCCCACGAGGTGCGCAAGCTCGTCGGCTTTCTGCCCGAGTCGCCCCCGCTCTACAACGAGATGACCACCGCCGGGTTTCTGCTCTTCGCCGCCCAGCTGCGCGGGATGTCGAAAGACAAGGCCGCCGATCGCCTTGACGAGGTGCTCGAGCTCACCGATCTCACAGGGGTCAGAGACCAGGTGATCGGCACGCTCTCCCACGGCTACCGGCAGCGCGTCGGCATCGCCCAGGCGATCGTCCACGATCCCGCGGTGCTGATCCTCGATGAGCCGATCAAGGGCCTCGACCCGGTGCAGATCGTCGAGATCCGCGAGATGATCCGCGGCCTCAAGGGTCGCCATACGATCCTCCTCTCGTCTCACATCCTCCCGGAGATCAGCCAGACCGTCGATCGGATCCTGATGATCAAAGACGGCGAGATCGTCGCCCAGGGCACCGAGGAGGAGCTGACAGCGAAGCTCGCCTCCGGGGTACGGCTGAGCATCACCTTCCGCGGCGACGACAAGGAGCTGCGGGCGGCGCTGACAAAGCTCGACCACGTGCAGCGCGTCGAGGCGGCTCGTCAGAGCACCACCGACGGCACGCAGCTGACCCTCATCGCCGATGACGACATCCGCGCGGAGGTGGCCAAGACGATCGTCGAGGGCGGCTTCGACCTCTTGCACCTCAGCCACGCCGAGCAGGAGCTCGAGCAAGCCTTCGTGCGGCTCACCGGCGGTCGCCGAGGAGCTGTGGCAGCGGGCGCTGCTGTTACGGAAGCCGATGACGACGACCCGGCTGACACCCCCGCTAAGGCCGAGCCCGCCGAGGCCAACGCCGACGACGATGACGCAGCCGAGGCCAAAGACAAGAAGGAGGAGAGCCCGTGAAAAACGTCGCGCTGATCGCGCGCCGGGAGCTCGGCGCCTACCTCAAGTCTCCGATGGGCTACGTGATCGCCGCGATCGTGCTCTTCGTCGATGGCTTGCTCTTCAACTACTACGCCCTCGGTGGGAGCCCGAAGTATAGCGCCGAGGTGCTGCAGCTCTTCTTCGCCTTCGCCTCGTTCATGTCGGTGGTGTCGGGGATCCTGCTCTCGATGCGGCTGCTCGCCGAGGAGCGCCAGCTCGGCACGTTGACGCTCCTTCTGACCTCGCCGGTACGCGAACACGAGATCGTGCTCGGCAAGTTCATCTCTGCGTTCGCGTTCTTCGCCCTGGTGTCGCTCGCGACGGTGTATATGCCGGCGCTGATCTTCGTCAACGGCAAGGTCAGCGTCGGGCAGATCTTCGCCGGCTACCTTGGCCTCTTGATGCTCGGTGGCCTGGCGCTGGCGATCGGCCTCTTCGCCTCCTCGCTCAGCTCCTCGCAGATCGTCGCTGCCGTCTCCGGCGGCGCGATCGTCACGGCGGTCTACCTCTGCCACCTCGGCGCCAAGGTCGCCGACCCACCGCTCAGAGACATCCTCTCGTTTATCTCCTGGCAACGCCACCTCCAGTGGCAAAACGGCATCATCAACCTCAGGGACGTCTTCTACTTCCTCTCCGGGACGTACCTCTTTCTGCTGCTCACGACCCACGTGATGCAGGCCCGGAGGTGGCGCTGATGACCGCGACCCCCCCCACCCCGGAGCAGCTCCGCTCCCCGGCAGCCCTCGGCTCCGGTGGTCTAGTCTTCACGGGCGCCTATCTGATCGGGATGGTGCTGCTCTACATCGGTGAGCGCCTCGTCGCCTCCGACGCCAGCGGCACCCGCATCGCCCTGGCGGTCTTCGCCCTCTGCGGCTTCGCCTTCGCGATCATCGGTCGTCTGCGACGCAAGGCTCAGGTCGGTGAGGCCGCCGTGGCGATCGAGAAGCGGATCCTGGCGCTGTATCTGATCGGCCTGCTCGCGCTGGTGATCTATGTCGCTCAAGCCGACTTCATGATGGACAAGCTCCGTGGGGTATTCGCCGAGCCCCGCGCCGCCGATCGCTACGCCGGCGCCCTCGCCACCCTCTGGGTCGTGATCTGGCTCTGCAGCGTGGTCCCGCTGCTCTTCGTCGAGATCTCCTACGCGCCGATGAACACCTTCCGCACGGTGGAGACGCCCCGCGCCCGGCGCTCGGCCTCCTCGGGCCTGGTGCTAGCGATGACCGTAGCGCTGGTCTTCGTGACCAACTACATCGTCTCCCAGTACAACAAGAAGGTCGACCTGAGCTACTTCAAGACCACCCGACCCTCCGAGTCCTCGAAGAAGATGGTGGCCGCGCTGAGCAGCCCCTTCGAGGTCACGCTCTTTTTCTCCACGGGCAACGAGGTGCTCGACCAGGCGCAGGCCTACTTCACCGAGCTCGCGGGCATCTCGGATAAGCTGAAGGTCAAGGTCGTCGACCAGGTGCTCGAGCCCAGGCTAGCCAAGAAGCTCTCGGTCTCGAATAACGGCTCGGTGGTCTTCGCCAAGGGCAAGCGCAACCACCAGCTGGTCCTCGGACGCAAGCTGCGCCGCGCCAAGAGCAAGCTGAAAAAGCTCGACAGCGAGTTTCAGAACGCCTTCCTCAAGCTCGCGCGGCGGCAGAAGATCGCCTACCTCACCGTGGGCCACGAAGAGCGCACCCGGGACCCCCGAGACAAGCGCCCAGGCTCGTCGATCCGCGACGTGCGCATTGCCCTGGGCAAGCTGAACTACACGATCAAAGACCTCGGCCTGGCCCAGGGCCTCGGCAGCGAGGTGCCCAAAGACGCCAGCGTCGTGATCATCGCCGGCCCTCGCAAGCCCTTCCTCCCCGGCGAGGCCGACGCGCTGAAGCGCTATCTCAAAGACGGCGGCCGAGCGATGATCTTCCTCGATCCGGAGAGCGAGCAGACCCACGAGGAGCTCCTCGGCCCCCTAGGGCTCAAGTTCACGTCGCAGGTGCTGGCCAACACCCGCTACCACTACCGGCTGACCCGCACCCCCGCGGACCGCGTGATCCTGATCAGCAACCGCTACGGATCACACGCCAGCGTCCGCACGCTCTCACGCTTCTCCCGCAAGCTTGGGACGCTGATGATCGGCGCCGGAAGCCTCGCCGAGATCCCGCCGGTGGGCGGCGGCAGCGTGCAGGTGGCCTTCACGCTCCACGCGATGCCGATGACCTGGAATGACATCGACGGCAACCGCCGCTTCGATCGAGGCAAAGAGAAACGCGGGCGCTACGAGCTCGCCGCCGCCGTCACAAAGAAGCTCGGCAAGCGGTCCGGCGCCCAACAGAACGATAAGCAGGCCAAACTGAGCAAGCAGGATGAAGATGAGATGCGGGTGATCGTCGTCGCCGACAGCGGGGTGATCTCCGACAAGGCCTTCCGCAACCCGGGCAACCAGCTGCTGTTCACCGACGGCATCAAATGGCTCGGCGGTGAAGAGCGCTTCATCGGCGCGGTCACCAACGAGGAAGATGTGCGGATCGTCCACACCCGCAAAGAAGACCAGCTCTGGTTCTACCTGACGATCTTCGCCGTCCCAGCCTTCGTGCTGGCCGGCGGCCTGTTCTACACCCGCCGTCGTAGGAGCAAGAGGTCATGAAGCGTCCCGTCACGGTTCACGCGGCGCTGCTTTGCGGCGCCCTGCTCGCGGCCTACTTCGTCTGGACCCGCGATCGCACACGCGCTGGCGACAGCGATCTGGTGCAGATCCTCAACCTGCCGCGGATCGACGAGCTGCGCTACGACACGCCGGACCGCAAGGTCCGGATCACCCGCGCCAAGGATGGGCGGGGAGCGCATTTCTGGGTTGATGTCGAGGCCTGGGAGCACAAGCGCGGCCGGCTTCACGGCCGCCCCGGCCGCCCTGGTCCCCACGGTCGAGGCCGCCTAGGTCGCCAGATGCCTCGCCGTCCCAACCCGGGAGTCAAGGCGATACCGACCAAGCCCGGCGCCAAACCCGCGCCCAAGGGCAAGACCGCGCCGAAACCCAAGGGCAAGACCGCGCCGAAACCCAAGGGCAAACCCGCGCCCAAGGGCAAGACCGCGCCCAAGGGCAAGACCGCGCCGAAACCCAAGGGCAAGACCGCGCCGAAAGCAACGAAGGCGAAAGCGGGCGCGAGCCTCAAGCGCGACCCCAAGGCCAAGCCCGAGAACAAGACGCCTGCAGTGAAGACACCCGCGGTGAAGAAGCCTGCGGCGAAGACACCCGCGGCGACGACAACAGCAGTGAAGCCTACTGGCGGCGTAAAGCCTGCCGAAAAGAAGCCTGCCGAAAAGAAGCCTGCCGTAAAGAAGCCTGCCGCCAAGCCCGGCGCGAGCCCCGCCAGCAAGCCCGGGGTGACGATCAAGCCCGGGGTCAAGAAAGCCGAGCCGCCCAAGAAGGTGCTCAAGAAGACCTACTTCAAGGGGAACAAGGCGACCAACGAGCTGATGACCTCTCTGGCCAAGCTCCGCGCGCTGCGTAGCCTAGGGAAGCTCGGCAAGGATAAGCTCGACGAGTTTGGGCTGACCAAGAGCACGTCGACGTTGACGCTGAAGAGCGGCTCGACCACGCGAACCTTCATCATCGGCGACCGAACCTATGGCAACACCGACTACTATCTCCAAGACAAGGCCGACCAGCGGGTCTACGTCGTGCGCGCGCGACCGCTCTCGGACATGCGCTACGCCGAGTTCCGCCTGATGGACCGCGACCTCACGCCCTTCCCGCCCACCGACGTGGAGAAGGTCGTGCTCGTGGGTAAGGGCAAGAGCCGGACGCTCTACCAGCTCAACCGCCGCACGCAGTCGAAAGCCTTCTGGGCCGACGAAAAAGACGCCAAGCGCGGCAAAGAGCTGCACCGCAGCTGGATCGGCAAGCTCAAACGCCTCCGCGCGCTCGAGTACACGCGCCCCGGGCAGGCGCCCAAGGGCTTACGCCCGCTGCTCGAGGTCCGCTACTTCGGCCGCGGCAAGCGCCTCGGCACCGTCACCCTCCTCGCCGAGCAGACCCTCGTCCCCGGCACCGTCGCCGCCGTCCCCAAGGGCGCGCAAACCTACTACGCCAAGAGCGACAACACCCGTGTCCCCGTCAAGCTTAGCAAGACCCTCGCCGCTGAGCTCGCGAAAGACATCGACAAGGTGATGAACTAGCAAGACAAGGTGATAAACGAGCAAAAGAGGGGCACCCCCGCCCTGAGAGCTTCTTAGGGAAGCGTGCCGGCGCGGGGGAGCCCGGCGCATGGTGGGGAGCTACTTCTTCTTCGTCTTCGCCGCCGGCTTGGCGGCAGTGCCACCACCGTCGCCGCTGACTTCGGCGCTCGCGTCCTCTGCCCCGTCCTCCTCGCTCTTCGCCCCGAGCCCAACCTTGTCCATCACCTTGAGCCGGATCCGCTCCGTGATATCGGCGTTTTCCTTGAGGAAGGTCTTGGCATTCTCGCGCCCCTGGCCAATGCGCTCGCCCTCGAAGGCGTACCAAGCGCCGCTCTTTTCAACGACGTCGTGGTTCACACCGAGGTCGAGGAGATCGCCCTCGAAGCTGATCCCCTCGCCGTACATGATGTCGAACTCGACCTGCCTGAAGGGCGGCGCCATCTTGTTCTTCACGACCTTGACCCGCGTGCGGTTACCCAGCACCTGGTCGCCCTGCTTGATCGCGCCGATACGCCGGATGTCCATCCGCACCGAGGAGTAGAACTTCAGCGCGTTGCCGCCCGTGGTGGTCTCGGGGCTGCCGAACATCACGCCGATCTTCATCCGGATCTGGTTGATGAAGATCACCAGCGTGTCGCTGCGATTGATCGTGCCGGTGAGCTTGCGCAGCGCCTGGCTCATCAGCCGCGCCTGGAGGCCGACGTGGGAGTCGCCCATCTCGCCCTCGAGCTCAGCCCGCGGCGTCAGCGCCGCCACCGAGTCGACGACGATCACGCTGATCGCCCCGGAACGCACGAGCATGTCAGCGATCTCCAGCGCTTGCTCGCCATAGTCCGGCTGGGAGATCAGCAGGTCGTCGGTGCGGACCCCGAGCTTGCGCGCGTACTGCACGTCGAGGGCATGCTCGGCGTCGATGAAGGCGCAGATACCGCCCAGCTTCTGCGCCTGGGCCACCACGTGCAGCGCGAGGGTCGTCTTGCCCGACGACTCCGGTCCGTAGATCTCGACGATGCGGCCCCGCGGGAGCCCGCCGATGCCGAGGCCGATATCGAGGCCGATCGAACCGGTGGAGACGACGCCGATGTTCTTATTCAGCGGCTCGCCGGCCCCCAATCGCATGATCGAGCCCTTGCCGAACTGCTTCTCGATCGACGAGACGGCGAGCTCCACCGCGCGATCACGGTTGGCTTGCTCTTTGTCTATTGGGTTCACCTCTCTCTTTTGCGCGGCCATCTCTTCTCCTCGTCAGCTCTCGCTGTCGCTGTCGCTGTCGTTATCGCTGTCGCTGTCGCTGTCGTTATCGCTGTCGCTGTCGCTGTCGTTATCGGTCGTCCCGAGCTGCACGGGCTCGTCGCGGGACTCCGCTTCGTCGAGCGCGTCGGGGACGTCGGGCTCGTCCGGCTCGGGAGGATCCGGCGAGACCAGGGGGTAGCGCGCCAGCGCGGTGTACTCCGCGCCGCTGCGCGTCAGCTCGCTCTTGTAGAGCGCGATCTCCACGGCGCGGGTCTCCTGCTCGGGCGCCTCGACCTCGCTCCAAAACTCAGCGCCGGCCGCGTCGCTGGCCGTCGCGCCGCGCTTGAAACGCCCAAGGGTCACGTGAGCGTGAAACCCCCGGCCGTCCGGCTCGAAGCCCAGCTCGTCGAGCCACCCCTCGACGTCCGCCGCGAGCTGCATCAGCGCACCCGCACCATCTTCGCCGCCGTCGGCGACGCCGGCCCAGAGCACCCGCGGTCGACGTTGGTCGGGAAACACCCCCAGGCCCCCCACCGACAGCGGGAAGCTCTCGCGCCCCGCGAGCTCGCGCTCGAGTCGATCGCGGATCGCGTAGCTCGCCTCGACCGGAATATCCCCGAGAAACTTCAAGGTGACGTGCATGTTCGCCGCAGGGACCCATGACAAGCGTCGGTCGACCGCGCGCGCCCGGGCGCGCAACGTCTTTTGCACCTCGGCGAGCTCGCCCAGCACATCCAGCGGCAAGTTCAGGGCCACGAAGGCGCGGATCCGTTCCATACTCAGCGCCTCTCTCGCCAGCGGCCATCGAGGGGATCCGTCGCCGATCCCTTCTCGACGCCCTTGACCTCGCGCAGGACCAACCAGAGCGCGACATAGGCCGCCAGCAGCTTGTTTCGATCACGATCGTAGGGAAACACCCGGTGCAGATGCCGCGTCCCGTCGGCGCTGTCCAGCGCGAAATGCACCGTCCCCACGGGCTTGTCGGGGCTGCCCCCGCCGGGGCCGGCGATGCCCGAGATCGCCACGCCGTAGGTCGCACCCGCGCGCTCTCGCACGCCCCGCGCCATCGCCTCGACGCAGGCCTGGCTGACCGCGCCGTACTCGACGAGCACGGCCTCCGGGACGCCCAGCTGACGCTGCTTGATCCGGTTGGCGTAGGCCACGATCCCCAGCTCGAAGACCTCGCTCGAGCCGGTAGCGTTGGTCAACAGGTCGGCCGCTCGTCCGCCGGTGCAGGACTCGGCCAACGCCACGGTCGCCCCCGCGCCCCGGAGCGCCGCGACGAGCGCGTCGCCATAACTATGGGCCGCCTCGCGAGCGAAGAGGTGACCGTCGAGGCGTCTTGCGGCCTCTTCGGCGAGGGCGTCGGCCAACACCTCGGCGCCCTCGCCGCCACCCTCAGGCGGCCGAACGAGCAAGGTCACGTGGTTTTCCGGGAACGTCGCGCGATAGTGCACAGAGACCTCGCAGCCCGAGGTGTCCACGTCGTCGAGCAGCCCCTCGAGCCGGTGATCGACCGTGGACTCACCGATGCCGAAGACCTTCAGCGTGCGCCTTCGCGCCGGCCGCAGGCCGAGCTGCTCCTGCAGCCATGGGGCGATATAGCGCTGATAGAGCCACTTCATCTCTCGTGGCACGCCGGGCAGGCAGAACACATGACAGCCAGCACCACCCCGCCGCCCGGGCAACGAGAGGCGCACCCCTGGCGCCGTCCCCTGCTCGTTGAGCAGCACCGCGGCGCCCTCGGGCACCCAAGCTTGCGATTCGTTGTTTGGCGTGAAGCTCAGCCCCGCCCGCGCGAAGATCGCCTCGATATGGCGAAAGGCGCCCTCGTCTCGCCGCAGCTCGACGCCAGCCGCCTGGGCGAGAGAGGTGAGGGTGCGATCGTCGTCGGTGGGACCCAGACCACCCGATGCGATCACCACCTGTGATCGCTCGAAGGCTCGCTCGAAGGCGCCGACGATGTCGCCTGAGGCGTCTCCGATCGAGCTCATCCACGTAACCGGCAGGCCCAGGGCGTGCAACTCGGCGGCGAGCCAACCGCCGTTGGTGTCGACCAGGTCGCCGCGGAGAAGCTCGTCGCCGATGGTCACGATCTCGATCGGGGGGGAAGGTCTGTCGCTGCGCTCGCCCATACTCTCTCTCACCAGGTCTTCATCGCGCTCGAAGCGCGCCGGGGCGGCATCTTGGGATGACACTGTACAAATGTCAAGTGCCAGAAGCGAGGTCAGGATCGTTGACAGACCATGCCCTACTAGATTAGTTTTTCATGAACTTTCGGTGTTTACAGCTCGGCGAGGCCATGAGAATTCGGTACGCAGCCAAGACCGACGTGGGAATGAAGCGGACCCATAACGAGGACTACTTCAGTCTCATGGAGGACGAGCAGCTCTTCATCGTCGCTGATGGTATGGGCGGTCATAGCTCGGGTGAGGTCGCCAGTCGTATGGCAGCCGAGACCGTCAGCGAATTCTATCAACGCACCAAGGATGAGGAGGCGACCTGGCCCTATAAGATGGACCGGAGCCTCAGCTACATCGAGAACCGGCTCGCTTGCGGGATAAAGCTAGCGAACTACAAGATCTACGAGGCGGCCTCCAAAGACATCCGCTTCAAGGGGATGGGCACGACGATCGTCACGTGCCTGATCAACGGCGACAAGATCTACATTGCCCACGTCGGTGATAGCCGCTGCTATCGCGTGCGGGAGGGCAAGATCGAGCAGATGACCCGCGATCACTCGCTGCTCGAGGATTACAAAGACGCCAAGCCCGACATGACCGAGGAGGAGGAGCGCAACTTCCCACACAAGAACGTGATCACGCGCGCCTTGGGGATGCGTGACTCCGTTCAGGTCGACATCTCGACCAAGCAGGTCAAAGACGGCGACGTGTACCTCCTCTGCTCCGACGGCCTGTCGGGGATGGTCGAAGACCCCGCCCTCGAGCGGATCCTCGTCGAGGCCCCCGATCTCGAGCACTCGGTGGCGGAGCTGGTCGACCAAGCTAACCGCGCCGGCGGCACGGACAACATCACCACGTTGATCCTCCAATGCACCAACGTCGCGGTGGGCGAAGAGCCCAAGAAAGAGGAGTCGGCGGCCGAAGAGAAGAAGGCCGCGGCTAACGACCCGGCCAAAGAAGAGCCCAAGGAAGAGGCGAAAGAGCAGGAAGAGGCCAAGGAGGGCTGAAAGCCCCCTCCTCTCCACCTCCCCTCGTCATCCTCTTCGCCTTTCTTTTCACTGGCACGGCGGGTTTTCGGCGCCACGCCAGCGCTCCAGCACGATCTCGAAGCGTGTTCGCTCTCCCTCGGCGAGGTAGAGTTCGCCACCAAAGGACTCGACGATCGACCGCGACACCGCCAAACCCAGGCCCGTGCCTTCGCCGGGCTCTTTGGTCGTGAAGAAAGGATCGAAGATCTGCTCCCGCAGCTCTGCAGGGATCGAGGCGCCATCGTCCTCCACGGCCAGCAGCAGCCGCTCGCCATCGTCGTCGAGCCGGCCCTCGAGCCGGATCTCGCCCTTCGCCTCTCCGTCTCCCTCGCCGAGCGCGTCGGCGGCGTTCAGCAGCAGATTCACCAGCACCTGGACCAGGCGCCCCCGGTTGATCGAGGCCGGCGGCAGCTCGACCAGCGCCTCCGAGCGCTTCAGCGACGCCGCCTTGAAGCGCCGCTGGGGCTGCAACAACCCCAACGCCTCCTCGACCACCGCGGCGACATCAACCGACTCGGCCTCCTCGTCGACGGGCCTCGAGTAGTCGAGCAGCTGACCGACGATCCGATGGATCCGCTGCGCCTCGGCCTGCACCCGCCTGAGTAGATCCGCCTGGCGCTCGTGCTTCGGCGGGCTGTCGATCAGGATGTCGGTGAAGCCGATCACCGACTGCAGCGGGTTGCCGATCTCATGAGCCACGCCCGCGGCGAGGCGACCGACAGAGGCGAGCTTCTCGGAGCGGATCAGCGACTGGCGCTGCTCCTCCAGCCGGCCGAGCTGCTCGGCCAGCGCCTCGGTCATGCTGTTGAATGAGCGCGCCAGGGAGATCAGCTCCTGCGGGCCCTGAGGCTTGACGCGATGGTCGAGCTCGCCCCGGGCCACCGCCGCAGCCGCCTGCTCCAGCTCGCGCAGCGGCCGGGCGACGGTACGCGAGACCATGATGTAGACGAAGGCCAGGAGCACGAGGCCGTCGATCACCATCACCACGTAGTAGATCGGCGGCAGCGCGACCACCTCCTTCGCCGCCCCGAAGCGCTGGGCCAGGGCGCCGACCACCTGTTCATCGAGGCCGAAGATCGGCGTGACGAGCAGCATGCTCTTACGGTCGAAGCGCGTCTGCTGGTGCTGGGTCTTCAGCGCGCCCCGCAGGAGGGGAGCCGGAATCTGCAGCCGGTCGCCCGCCATGGCGCGCCCTCGCCGATCGTAGACCTGGGTGGCGCGCGCCAGCCGGCCCACCCGGCCGACCGTCAGAGCCAGCTGTCGCCACGCCCTCCGCTCGAGCAGGGGGGCGAGCACGGTGGCGCTAGCCTTCGCCAGCCGGCGGCGACTGTCGAGCACCCGTGACACGTTCTGGCTGCGGCTCGCCCAAAGGCTGAGCAAGCTGACCGAGACGACGACCATCGCGATGATCAGCGCCAACCCCAACACGAGCTGGGCGCGCAACCCCAACGCACGACGCGGGCCATCGGTGAGTGGCCGTTTTTCTGAGCGTTTCACGTCGGACGCATTGTACCAGGCTGGAACCTATTCCCTGCCTCGAAGCGATGCTACCGTCTGATGCTTATGTCTGAATCGACCCGAGAAGCGCCAGCCAGCAAAGACGACCCCGAACGCTTCGACGCCCTGCTCGAGCAGCTCGAGGCGATCGTGGAACAACTCGATAACAGTGACCTTCCGCTCGAGGAGTCGCTGCGCGCCTTCGAGCGCGGGGTCGCGCTCTCGCGCCGCGGCCAACAGATCCTTGACGAGGCCGAACGGAAGGTCGAGGTGCTGCTCCGGGATGGCTCGCGAGATCTGATAGACGAGCTCCCCGACCCTGAGGAGAACCGATGACGTTGCTTCATCGCATCGACACCCCCGCGGACCTCCGCCGCCTCTCGATCGCCGAGCTCCCGCAGGTCTCCGACGAGCTGCGGCAGTTCATCCTGGAGAAGATCAGCCGCATCGGCGGCCACCTGGGGGCGGCGCTCGGCGTGGTCGAGCTCACCGTCGCCCTGCATTACGTCTTCGAGTCCCCCACTGATCGGATCATCTGGGACGTGGGGCACCAGGCTCATGGCCACAAGATCCTCACCGGGCGGCGAGATCTCTTCCACACGGTGAAACAAGAGGGAGGCCTCTCGGGTTTCCTCAAGCGCTCCGAGAGCCCCCACGACATCTTTGGCGCCGGTCACGCCTCGACGTCTATCTCTGCTGCTCTCGGTGTCCGTGAGGCGCTGCGGCTGAAAGCCGAGCGGGGCAAGACCGTCGCCGTGATCGGCGATGGTGGGCTCACCGGCGGCATGGCCTTCGAGGCCCTGAACGCCGCAGGCGCCCTCGGCCACGAGCTGATCATCGTGGTCAACGACAACGGGATGTCGATCAGCCCCAACGTCGGCGCGCTCTCCGAGTGGTTCTCGCGCAAGCTTGTCGGCCAGCCCATGACCCGCTGGCGTCGCCGCGTTCGCTCCTTCCTCGAGGCCTTCGAGGGCGTAGGCGACGACGCGATCCGTTTCATCGAGCACATGATGGACGCCTCCAAGGCGCTGATGCTCACCCCAGGCCTGCTCTTCGAAGGCCTCGGCTTCGAGTACCTCGGGCCGATCGACGGCCACGACCTCTCGGGGATGGTCAACGCCTTCCGCGACGCGCGGCAGGTCGGCAAGCCCGTCGTCGTTCATACCTGCACCACCAAGGGCAAGGGCGCCCCAGGGGTCGATGAGGATCGCGAGCGCAAGCACGCCGTGACGCCCTTCGACCTGCGCTCGGGCAAGAGCCTCAAGACCTCTAAGCCGAGCCCGCCGACCTACACCGAGGTCTTCGGCCGCACCCTCTGCGAGCTGGCCGCCACAGACCCTCGGGTGGTCGCGATCACCGCTGCGATGAGCGACGGCACGGGGCTGAACGCCTTCGCGGAGCGCTTCCCCAGCCGCTTTTACGATGTCGGTATCGCCGAGCAGCACGCCGTGACCTTCGCCGCCGGCCTCGCGGTCGAGGGCTTTCGCCCGGTGGCGGCGATCTACTCCACCTTCCTCCAGCGCGCCTTCGACCAGATCCTCCACGACGTCTGCCTGCAGAACCTGCCCGTAATCTTCTGCATGGATCGCGCGGGGTTGGTCGGCGCCGACGGGCCGACGCACCACGGCGTCTTCGACATCGGCTACATGCGGATGATCCCAAACCTCGCGCTCTTGGCGCCGCGCGACGAGGACATGCTGCGCCATATGCTCGAGACGGCGCGCCGCTGCGGGCGCCCCGTGGGGATCCGCTACCCCCGCGGCGCAGGCCGTGGTGTGGACATCGAGGGGCCACTACGGGAGATCCCCTGGGGCCGCGGGGAGGTGCTGCGCGAGGCCGGAGAGGGGAGCCCACTGCTGCTGGCCGCGGGGCCCCTGGCCCATGACGCGCTCGACGCCGCGGAGCGGCTGGCCCGGGAGGGTGTCGAGGTCACGGTGATCGATCCGCGCTTCCTCAAGCCCCTCGACGAGGAGCTGCTCCTGCCCCGGCTCGCGGCTGCCCCGTGGACGCTGACCCTCGAAGAGAACGTCCTCGCCGGCGGCTTCGGCACGGCTATCCTCGAGCTCTGCGAAGCGCATGAGCTCCGCCCGCTGGTGAAGCGCCTCGGCATCGGTGACCACTTCGTCGGTCACGGCGACCCGGGCCGCCTGCGGGAGCGCAGTGGGCTCGACATGGCGAGCATCGCCGCCACGGCGCTTCGCCTCGCGCGACCATCCGAGGCGAACCCCAACGATGACGTCACGCGTTTGCGCCGAGCTGGCCCTTATGACTAAGATACCTCAAGACTCAGGCATCTATGCCTCTCCCTCGGAGGGGTTTCTCTCCTCTGGGCGGAGGCCTCTAGCCTCTTAGAGATGTGAGCACGGATGGTCCGGTACAACAGTGACGAGATCACGGTCGTCACAGCCTCCCCCATGGCCTCCAAGAAGCCGGAGGCCAGCAAGCAGCGCTCCGCCTGCCTGATCATGCTCAGCGGCAACAACGTTGGCCAGGTCTACCGCCTCCGCGCCGACGAGACGACGATCGGTCGCGACGACAGCTCGACGATCCAGCTGATGGACGCCGGCATCTCACGTCGCCACGCCAAGATCCAACGCCTCTCCGACGGCGGCTACCGCCTCTTCGACGCCGGCAGCCGCAACGGCACCTTCGCCAACAACCACCGCCTTGAGGGCGCTCACGAGCTCCAGGACGGCGACAAGGTGCAGGTCGGGGTGATGACGATCCTCAAGTTCAGCTATGGCGACGACCTCGAGGCGAGCTACGCGCAGCGCATGTACGACGCCGCGCTGCGCGACGATCTTACGGGCCTATTCAACCGCCGCTACCTCAACGAGCGGCTGAGGTCCGAGTTCTCCTTCTCGCGCCGCCACGACCGAGCCCTCTCGCTGCTCCTGATCGACCTCGACCATTTCAAGTCGGTCAACGACACCTACGGCCACCTCAAAGGCGACCAGGTGCTCCGCGAGACGGCGCAGCGCGTAGCGGATATCATCCGCGTCGAGGACGTCCTCGCCCGGTATGGCGGGGAGGAGTTCTGCGTGGTCTGCCGCGACACCGATCTGATGAACGCCTCGATACTGGCCGAGCGGATCCGCCACCAGACCGCCACCACGCCCCATTTGCTCGCCAGCGAAGAGCTCGTGGTCACGGTGAGCATAGGCGGCGTCGCGATCCCCGATCCCGCCATCAACACGCCGGAGCAGCTGGTCGACGCCGCCGACGAGGCGCTCTACCAGGCCAAAGCCTCTGGGCGAAACTGCGTGATCACCCGACGCCCGTCGGACCACAGTGGCGATCCTCGCGCCGAATAGCACGGCAGCAAACGTCGATGAAGTAGCAAGCGCCGCCTTGGGTGGCGTATGAGTAGAGCCATGACCCTCCCACCCTCATCTCGTCGACGTGGAGCGCTGAGCACGAGCTCGGTCTGCCTCTGTCTCGCGCTCACGTGGTGGGCGAGCGTCACGGAGGCCAAGCCACTGCCGCTCGCCCGCTTCGCCCCCTACCTCGGAGGGCGCCTCGCCCCAATCGGGCAGGCCTTGGCCGCCCGCGACTACCCCAAGGCCGTGGGCCTGCTCGAACGTCAGCTTCAGCGCCGTCGGCCGCGCCACCGCAAGCAGCTGAGCTTCTTGCTGGCCTACGCGCGCTTGCGAGCCAAGTCCTATGCGCGCGCCGCCCCCGCCTTCGAGCAGCTCGTGCGGCGCTACCCGCTCCTCGCCAACTATTCTCGCTATCTGGCGGCCAAGGCCTACTACAAGGCGAAGCGCTTCGACGACGCCGAGCGCCTCGCCCGCGAGGTCTCCCCACGGGCGCTCCTCGCGGTGGAGGCGTCGCTCTTGCGAGCTGACGCGCTGCGGGCGCTCCACCGCGAGCGCGAGGCGCTGCCCCTGTGGAGGCGCTACCTGCGGGCTCGCCCCGAGGGTGGGCGCGTCGCGGAGGCGCACCTGCGGATCGCCGAGGACGCGATGCGTCGCGCTCAGGTCGCCCACGAGAAGGTCGCCCAAGAGAAGGCGCGGCGCGGAGCGCTGCACCACTACAAGGCGATCCTGATCGCCTGCCCGCTCTCACGGCAAGCCCCCGCTGCGCGCCGAGGCCTCGCGGCCGCCGCCCATGGTCTGCCCGGCGCCCAGGCGAAGCTCAACGGCCCCGAGCTGCTGCGCCAATCACGCGTGTACGACCGCAAGCACCGCAACCGGCGCGCCGAGCGGGGCTTCCTCGCCGCGCTGAAGCGCGGCGACCTCGACGCCGCGGGGCGCTGTCAGGCCCGCTACCACGTCGCCAAGAGCATCTTCAAACAACGGCAACGCGACCGCGCCGAGCCGCACTTCGCCCAGGCGGTGAAGCTCTGTCGCAAGGCGAAGCTCCACCAGCTGGTGGTCAAGAGCCTCTACAACCAGGCGCGGGGCCTCTACCGCAAGGGCCGCTACCTCGCCGCGGCGAAGCTCTTTCTGGCCCTCGAGCGCGAGTTCCCTCACCACAGCTACAGCGACGACGCGCGGCTGCGCGCCGCCGAGGCCTACACCGAGCTGAAAAAGAAGAAGATGGTCGCCAAGCTCCTGGTCGCCCTCCCCTCCCTACACCCGCAGGGCGATCAGCGACGGGAGGCGCTCTGGCGGCTGGCCCGGCAGGCCTACTTCGACAAGCACTACAAAGACGCCGACAAGCACCTCGGTACCATCATCGACACCCTCGGCCACGCGCGCCGCTACTACGCTGAGGGCCGTGCCCTCTATTGGCGAGCCCGGATCTACGGACGGCTCGGCAAGCGCGGCCGAGCACGTCGAGCCTATGAGGCCGCGATTCGCGAGTATCCGCTCTCCTACTACGCGCTGCAGGCCTTCAACCGCCTGCGCGAGGGCTGGCCGCGGGTCTTCCGCAAACTCCGCCGCGAGCTCCTCGTCCCAATCGGCAAGCGAGCAGGGCGCTGGACCTTCACCGACAGCGAACTCACCACCAAGCCCGCGTTCCGCCGTGGGATCGAGCTGCTGCGCCTCGGCCTCGGGACCTACGCCGCGCGCGAGCTGGCGCGCGCCGGCTTGAGCACGCGCAGGGGGCAGAAGCCACAGCTCTGGCTCGCCGCCGTGCTCTTCGATCGCGCCGGTCAGTGGTCGTTCTCGCATCAGGTCCCGCGCAGCCGCGACTGGCGCTGGAAGCGCGACTACCCGCTGCGAGACAACGTCCGCCGCTGGCGCGTGGCCTTCCCGCTGGCCTTCCCGCAGCTGGTGCGCCCCTTGGCGCGACGCGCCGGGATCCCCAAGCAGCTGGCCTGGGCCGTGATGCGCGAAGAGAGCGGCTTCTCCACCCGCATCGAGTCCTACGCCAACGCGATCGGGCTGATGCAGCTGATCCTGCCTACCGCGCGCGCCGCCGGCTCCCGCCATCGGATGCGCGTCGACCGTAAGGCGCTTCGCGATCCGGCGACCAACATCACGCTCGGCACGACCTTCCTGGCGTTTCTGCAGCGCACCTTCCGCGGCGTGACGCCGCTGATCATCGCCGGCTACAACGCCGGCCATGGCGCCGTCTACCGCTGGCTCGCGCGCTACCGGCGCCACAGCCTCGACGAGCTGATGGAGCGCATCCCCTACGACCAGACCCGCCGCTACAGCAAGCGCGTGTTGGCGAGCTTCTTCGCGTACTCGGTGCTCTGGGGCAAGCGGCGTGACGTACCGAGGATCGGCCAGAGGTTGCCGAAGGCGCGGCGAGAGCGCCTGCGGCGCCGGCGAAAAAAGCGGTAGGTCGCGAGAGGTCGTGGGTATCGCGAGAGGAAGCTGGCGGAGAGCCTACTTGCTGGTCAAGCAGGTGCGAAAGGTGGTCGTCTTCTCCCCCGTCCCGAAGGACAGGTCACAGCAGGTCGTGGGGGCGTCCTGCGAGAGCCCACAGGCGTTGAGGGGGATCGGGTCCGTCGCCGCGAGCGCGTCTTTGCAGTTGGGGATAAAGTTGACCAGGCAGTTTTTCTCCCGACAGATCTCGATCGGATACTCGAACTCGACGCTCTTCAGCTCCGAGCCGTTGTGATCGGCCACCGCCTGGATCTTGGCCACGATCAGATCGCGCCCACCGCGCGGTAACCGCTTGATGTGGTCCAGCAGGTCGTCGGGCAAGATCTTCACGCCGTCGATCTGGAGCACCCCACCGGGCGGGATGAAGCCGCTGGCATGCACGCTGAAGCTCGTCAGAGCGCTCGGGATCTGGTTGAGCCTCCCAACCTGACCGAGGGCGAGCTCGACGTCGAAGCGCTTGAGCCGCAGGTTGTTGCGCTCGGGCTCATCGTCGACCTGCTGGGACGAAAGCAGGTCATTGACCAGCGTGGGAAAGAGCCGATACCCCTCGCTCAGCCCGTGTTCGGAGATGTCGAGCACCCCGGCGCCGAGCTGGAGCTCATCCTTGGAGCCACCGCTGCTGTTACTTGAGGCGTTCTGGGGTGTGCACTTGGCGCGGTTGGCCTTGATGTAGAATGACCTCTCGTCGACGCAGCCCGAAAGGGCCACGAGGCTGACCATTGCAGCGCTCAGCCACGTCCTTGCGGCGCTCATCGGCTCCTCCTGTCGCGCTCGGGCGAGCGCCCGAGCCTGTCGTGCATCGTGATCATGATACCGCGCTCCGAAGTCAGCGACCAATGCTCTGGGCGCGGTTGATGATGCGCGGGGTAATGAAGACCAGCACCTCTTCGCGATCGCTGGTGTCTTGCCGGTTCTTGAAGAACCATCCGATAATTGGGATGTCGGCGAACCAGGGCACCTTCTGCCAGCGACGACCGTCGCGAGTGGTGTAGATGCCACCGATGACCGCCGTGTCGCCGTCCTTGACCAGCATCTCGGTCTTGGCCTCCTTCTTGAGGATCGTTGGCTGACCTCGCGCGCCGGTGTTGACAAAGTCGACCTCGTTGCGCTGGACCTGGACCTTCATCACCACGCTGCCGTCGGCGGTAACGTGGGGCTTGACGGTCAGGTTGAGCTTGGCGTCTTTGAAGATCGTCTGGGTGCCGGCGGCGCTGACCTGCGAGTAGGGGATCGTGACGCCCTGCTCGATGCTGGCCTCGACGTTGTCGAGGGTTGTAATCCGCGGCGCGCTGACGATACGGATATCGCCCTTGGTCTCGGCGGCCGAGAGGCGCAGGTTGATGTTGAAGGCGCCGGAGATCGAGCCAAGGGTCAGGCCGATCGCGCCACCGGAGTTGGTACCGACGGTCGCCGGCAGGTTGACAGCAAAGTTCGGGTTGGCTGCCTGGCCAAAGAGCAGGCCGTTAGAGGGCGTCTGGTTGTCGCCGCCACCGCCGCCGATGCCGATCTGGTTGGGGAAAACCAGGCCCGTGGAGTTGCCGTTGCCCGAGCTGGCCTGAAACGAGCCCCCCCACTGCACGCCGAGCTCCTTGGTGTAGTTGCTGCGGGCCTCGATGATGCGAGCCTCGATCATCACCTGCGGGGTCTGGGTGTCGAGGTTGCGGATCATCTTCTCAAGCAGGTTCAGGTTCGCCGAGACGTCGCGGGCGATCACCATATTGGTGCGCTCGTCGAAGGTCAGCTTGCCGCGGGGGCTGAGGGTGTAGCGCAGCTTGGGCAGCACCTTCTGCGCGTCGGCGTAGCTCAGAGGCACCAGGCGGGTCTCGAGGGGCAGCAGCTGCGCGAGCTGCTTGCGCCGGGCGATCTCGGCCTCGCGCTCTTTCTCGAGGTCGGCCATCGGCGCCACGCGCACCAGGTTGCCTTCGCGCACCTGCCCCAGGCCCTTGGCACGCAGGATCACGTCCAGCGCCTGGTCCCACGGGACGTTGCGCATGCGGATGGTGACCTTGCCCCTGACGTCGTCGCTGGTCACGATGTTGACGCTGCCGACCTGCGACAGCAGCCGTAAGATGTTGTGGATGTCTGCGTCCTTGAAGTCGAGGTCGATCCGGCGCCCGCTGTAGCGGCGGCGACGGAAGCGGCGCGTGCGGCCCCGGGTGCGGGCGCCGGCCACCCGCACGGTCTTGTAGTCGTAGGTCGCGCCATCGAGCGAGGTGCTCTTGCGGCGAGCAGCGGTCCGCGCCTTGCCGCTGGCGCTTCGGCCCGGCGCGGCGGCGAACTGGCTGCCAGCGGCGCGCGGCTTGTCGAAGCGCCAGACCAGCAGGTCACCGCGGCGCAGGAGGCGCTGCCGCGGCTTGCCAGTGGTGTCGACCTTGATGTAGACGCGGTCCTCGGCGCCGTTGGTGACAAAGGAGCTGACGCTCTCCACCGGGCCCTTGAAGGCCTTGGTGTCGAGGGTGCGCTGCAGGAGCCGTGGCAGCTGGGCGCCGTCGATCGCCAGCACGAGCTGATCGCCCTGACGCTGCACCCGCATCTTCGGCTTACCACGCAGGCGGATCTGCACCTCGGCGCGGTCGGCCTTGTCGGCGAAGCTGATGTTGCGGATCGCGGCGGCGACCTTGACCGTGGGCTTGGCCCAGCGCTTCTTCAGCTCGGCGAGCTTGGCGCGCTGCGTGCGAAGCTTGGCGCGCTGCGTCTGAAGCCTGGCGCGCTGCGTGCGAAGCTTGGCGCCGAGGCGGGCGAGCTTGACCTGACGAGCCTGGCTCATCTGGCCCTGCTTGGCGCTGGCGGCCTCGAGGGCCACGAGCTTGGCCTTCGCCGCCCGCTGCGAGCGACGGAGCGTCGCTAACCGGGCCTGCTCGGCCTTGCGTGCCTGGCGTACTCGCGCGAGATCCTGTTGAAGCTTGCCCAGCTGGCCACGAGCGGCCTTGCGCGCGCGCTCCGCGGCCTGGCGCTGACGTTGGGCCGAGAGCAGCCGCTGCTCCTCGGCGACGCGAGCCAGCTTGGCCCGACGCTTGGCCTGCTCCTCGGCCTGGCGCTTGGCAGCGACCTGAACAAGGCGAGCGCGGGCGCCCTTCAAGTCACCGCTGACGTGACGCACCCGGGACTCGACCTGGGCTAGGCGGCGGGAGGCGTCCCCGAGGCGACGCTGAGTGCCCGCGAGGCGGGCGAGGAGCTTGCGTTGCTGCTTGGTCGCGCTGGCGACCTTGGCCAGCGCCAGGCGGTGCTCCCGCTTGGCGCTGCGCTGTGCGCGCTCGGCGCTCTCGAGCTGACGCTCGGCACGCGCGAGGGCGGCCGCCGCGCGACGGCGTTCCGCCCCGCGCTTGCGCTCGACGCGCTTTCTCGCCACGTCACGAGCCTTCCGCAGCCGCGAGACAGCCGCCAGGGCCCGCGAGGCCTTGCCTCGCTGCTGCCGCAGCTGGCGGCGCAGCCCAACGAGCGCGCGGTGCTGACGGCGCTCGTCGGCGCGGGCCTGACGGACATCGATGGCGAGCTGAGCGCGCCTGGTCTCGGCGCGCCGAGCGCGTTGCCGCATGGTCTCGAGGCTAGCCTCGACGAGGGCCACACGCTTACGCTGGGAGCGCTCTCGCCTCTGGACCTGGGCAAGCGCTGACTCGAGCTCGCGGACGCGACGCTCGGCGGCGCCGACGCTGAGGCGGCGGGCCTTCACGTTGGCGATGGCCTTGGCCAGCTGGGCTGCCTTCCGCGAGGCCACTGCGCGGGCGCGCTCGGCGGCGAGGCGGCGGCGCTGCTCCTCCGCGAGGGTCCGAAGGGCCCCGGCGCGGGCGCGCTCGGCGGCGAGGCGGGCCTTCTCTGCGGTCTTGCGCTGGAGCTCGGCCTTGCTGCGGGCGGCCAGCGCCATCCGACGCGCCGACTCTGCGTGCTGACGGGCGACCTCAGCCTGGCGCCGGGCCCGCTCGGCGCTGCGGGTCTGGGCCTCGGCGCGGCCTAGGGCACGGGCCACACGGACCCGGGCGAGCTCGGAGCGCTTGGCCTCGGCGTGGGCCTTGCGGAGGGCCACGACGGCGGCACGCAGGCGCGTGGAGGCGTCCTTGTCTCTGGAGCTGCGCGCGATCTGGCGCGCGCGCTCGACCTGACGTTTGAGCTGCTCGACCTGCTCTTGACGCCGGGCGACCTGGCTGCGGACGCTGCTCAGCTGGGCCTGGAGCTTGCTTCGGGCGCCTCGGGCCCGCATCAGGTCGCGGTCGTGCTTGGCCAGCGCGCGCTGCGCCGAGGCCAGCGCCCGCGCCTTGCGAGCGGCGTTTTGGCGCTCTCGCGACGCGGCGGCCTTGGCGCTCCTGGCCTCGTCGCGAAGCTTGGCGACCAGCCGCCTGGCCTTCGCCGTCTCCTCTTGGGCCTGCTTCGCCGCGCGGCGGGCGACCTCAGCCTGGCGGGCCAGCTTGAGCGCGCGCCGCTGCGCCTCGCGCTCCAGCGTCTTCACCCGGCTGCCGGCCTGGGCCATCTTCGCCCGCGCCGCGGCGGCGTCTCGGCGGGCGGCCTCGGCCAATGACGCGAGCTTGCGAGCGCGCTGCTCCACCTCGAGGGTGCGACGACGGGCCTCCTTGGAGAGCTTCGCCATCTTGCTCTTGGCCGAGTTCGCCTGGCGTCGAGCCTGCTGCGCCTCGGCTCGCGCCGTGGCGGCCTCCTTGGCCAACCGCCCCAGATCGGTCTGAGCCCGCTGGGCCTGCTGGGCCGCGCGCTGCGCCTGACGACGCGCGGTCTCCGCTTCCTTGCGGGCTCGCGCGATCTCCTTGGCGGAGCGCTTGTCCTTCGCGGAGAGCGGCCGCGCCTTATGTGGCATCACCATCACGACCAGCGTGCTCCCCTGGCTGCGCACGGTGTAGTGCGCGCGCCGGCGGAAGTTGATCATCACCCGCGCGATGGTCGACGCGCTGGTGCGAAACTGCGTCGTCGCGATCTGGCTGACGGCCCAGCTGTCGACATCGATCAGGCTGCCGATGCGCGAAAACTGGGCGTTGGCGAGATCGATCGTCAGCCTGCGCGGCCGCTCGAGCTTGAACACCGAGAACATCGGCTTGGTCGCGCAGCGAAGCTTGACGACGGTGTTGTTCCCCTGCTCGCGCACGTTCACGTCGGAGACGACGTTCAGGGCGCGGGCCGAGGCGTCGCCGCTCGAGGCGAGCAACAGCGCCGCTGCGACGATAGCCGCACAGCGGGAGCCCGGGGTTGCGAATCGGTTCGCGTTCATCGACCGCTCTCCTTGTCGCCGCACCCGCTACCAAGCAGCGAGCACGAACCACAGCCGACCTGACGACACGTCGCTCCGGCGTTCTACGCACGGACGCTCGGCGCCGCTCGGCCACATTCGAAGGGAACCTCTCCCCTCGTCAGAATGTCGTGCTGCCGGTCGCCAGAGAGGACGACCACCCCGTTGACCAACCCTCATTAGGGGCCAGTCTGGTGCTCCGCCTCTAGCGGAGCTACGGCCTCGACGCTTGCTTCCTCGACGCTGGTGGTCCCGCGAACGCTCCGGTCCAGCGCCGCGCCATGCATCGAGATCCCTTGCCTCGACCGTCTAATCGTGCCTATGTCACCTGGCGATTATAGCGCACACCCACCAGGCAGGTCGAAAAACTTGTCTCCGTTAGGGTCGCTTGCTCTTAGCATGGAGCTCGATCACGCGATCGGCCACCTTCTGTCCACCCTCGTAGGACTCGCGGATCTCCACCACCACGCGGCCGGGCAGGATCTGCTTCACCTCGCCTTCGCTCTTGCTGATGTAGTTTCCACGAACAACGGTCACGCCCAACCCCGTGGGATCTCGGAACATCGCCCTAGCGCGGACCCCTCCCGTGACGACCGCCACCAGCGTGATCTCGTCGAGGCCATAGCGCTTCAGCCGCACCTTACGCTGCGAGGGCAGCCGCTTCTGGGGGGCGGTCTGCTCGCGAAACTCCGACATATACGAGCGGAAGGGGTCACGATTGCTCGGGCTCTCCACGAAGTCTTGATCCGAAAGCTCCACCACGCGGAACTTCTTGCGCACGCGCTTGGGCGCAGCCGCGACGCGACGCCCGGGGCGACGGCGCCGGCGCCTCCTCTTCTTCTTGGCGAAGGCCTTGTTCTTCTTGGGGCTATCACCGCAGCCCGCGCTGCCCCCGAGGCAGAGCATCAGGGCGGCGAGGAGGGTCAGCAGCCAGCTCGTCCGCGCGCGGAGCGTGTTTGAGGAAGTGCCCGCGGGGCGATCATGATCACGAGCACCCCTACACATTCGGGACCGCGCCGGGTGCTGAGCTGCCGCGCCGATCTCGTAGCCGAAGACATGAGCCATATCGCGAGCTCTCCGAGGCCCAGAACGCCGGCAGTGCTGTACCTGGCGACGGGAGGGATTTGTAGGGGTGCTCTTAAGAGCTTCCCCACACATTTGGGACCGAGCCGGGTGCTGAGCTGCCGCGCCGATTTCGTAGCCGAAGACATGAGCCATACTGGCGGTACGGCGAGCTTTCTGAGGCCTAGAAAGCGGCCGGCAGTGCGGTGCCCGGCGACGGGAGGAGGTTGTAGGGGTGCTCTTAAGCATGCGAAGCCTGCGTTGCACAGTGCGCGGCGCGGATCGCCGGTTTGATCTCATCATCGGTTTCGCTCCATCCACCCTAACCACGCTTACCGCGGCGACGCTGGCGCGGCGGCGGCGCCTTCTTCTCGATGAACCGAAAGGTGCTGGCGACGAACTTCGCGTCGAGCGTCACACCGCTCTTGTTGCCTCTGGCCTTGGCCGGGTTCGTCGGCGCTCTCAACAACACGTCCCGCACGGTGACGATGCGCTTGAGGTTGCCCACCGAGTAGAAAAAGCGGGTAATCTGGTGATAGGTGCCCGAGATCGCCATCCGCACGGGGATCTCCGCGTGGAAGCCCCGGTTGGCCTCCTTCTGCTTGCTGAAGGTCTGAATGTTCAGCCCGGCGAGCTCGGCCTGAGCGTGGAGGCTCTGCAGAAAGGATGGAATCTCGGCCGTGGTCGGCAGCTCCTTGAGCAGCGCCTTCTTCTTGCGCATGAGCTTTTTCACCTCCGCGCGGAAGGCCATGTACTTCTGCTTCTTCTCTTCGTACTTGCTCTTGTCGATCTCGAGGTTGGCGCGGTCCCTCTCGAGCTTGCCGATCTTATCGACGAGATCCGAATAGAAGAGCATGTAGAACACGACCCCCATCAGGCCGAGGCCAAGGATCAGGCCCAGGTATTTGTTTCGGACGGGGAGCTTCGCGAAGCGTTCTCCTAGCTCGTTCAAGGCCATCGGGCTTCCTCCGTCCTAGTAGGTGGTGTTGCAGGTCAGCTTGAAGCGAACGACCTTGAAGCCGGCCTTGCGGTCGAGCATTTGATCGTTGCGCGAGAGCTGAACGTTGGTGAAGTACTCGGAGAGCGTCAGCCGCTTGAGCAGCTCGGCTACGTCGTCATGATCCTTCGCCTTGCCAGCGAGCGACAGCGCCCCATCCTTCTCGTCGAGGGTCTCGATCCAGAGCCGCCGCGGGTTCCAGCGCGGGTTGAAGCCGGCGGTCGGGTCGCGGCGCAGGATCTTCTCGTAGTGCTGCTGGTTGATCGTCGGCCCCTTGCCCTCGCTGAGGATATCTGACAGCTCCCGAAGCATATGCACCGGACCCGTCCGCGCCGCGTGGAGCTGCTCGATCACCTTTCGCTGCTGTAGCAGGCGATTGCGCTGCATCTTCAGCCGGTTGAAGTCGCCGACCTGCTTCTTCAGGCGGCTGATGTCGCGTCTGAGCGTGTTGACGGCGCGCTGCCGATCCTCCACCTCGCTCGACTTCGTCTCGTAGAGGAAGAACATCACCCCCACGGCGACCAACGTCAGCACAAGGAACATGGCGATCTGCCGAGTCCCCGCCTGAACGCGGCGTGACTGCCGGACGGGAAGTAGGTTGATCCGAATCATCAGAGATTGTCTCCCTCATAGCGCAGGGCCAGCCCCAGGGCGACCGCCGCCATCGGCGCCTGCTCAGTGACGTAATCCATATCGAAGGTCGACTCGTCGACGTCGATGCCTTTGAAGGGGTTCAAGAGCTCGACCGGGATGCGTGCACGGGTCTCGATAGCCTCACGGAGCGCCGGCACCTTGGCCGAGCCGCCGCTCAAGAACACGCGGTCGATCTGCCCCTCAGCGGTCGTCGCGAGATAGAAGTCGAAGGAGCGCTGAAACTCGCCGGCCATCACCTCGGCCTGCTGCGTGAGGATCTCTTCGACCTCCCGCGGGATGACCTCATCGCCAGCGGTACCGCCGCATTTGTAGGCCTCCGCCTCTTCGTAGCCGATGTTCAGCTGCTTCTGGATCTCTTCGGTGTAGGCGTTGCCGCCGATGGTCACGTCGCGGGTGAACGCGCTCTCACCTTGATGCACGATGTTCAGCGTGCTGATCGAGGCGCCGACGTTGAGCAGGGCCACCGTCTCGTCGCTCTTACCGTAGTTGGTCTCGAAGCAGTTCTGCAGGGCGAAGGCGCCGACGTCGACCACGCAGGGGTTGAGCTGCGCTTGCAGCGCCGCGTCTGTGTAGTCGGTGACGACCTCTTTTTTGGCGGCGACCAGCAGCACCTCCATCTGGTTGCCGCCAGTGCCCGCGGGGTCGAGGATCTGGTGGTCCAGCTCGACCTCGTCTTTGGGGAAGGGGATGTGATGCTCCGCCTCCCAGTGGATCTGCTCTTCGAGCTCGTCACGGGTCATCGTCGGCACGGAGATCTTCTTGATGATCACCGAGTGCCCGGCGATGGCCAGAGCGATATCTTTGTTGCGGATCTTCAGCTGCGAAAAGATCGAGGAGATCGCGTCGGCGACCGCGGACGCGTTCATCATCGAGCCGTCGACGATGCTCTGCGGCGGGACAGGCTCGATGCCGAAGTTGACCAGCTGAACGCCGCGCTTCGAGGTCTTGACCTGAACGACCTTGATCGCGCTGCTGCCAATGTCGACGCCAATACAGTTCTTCGCCATCGGGCCCTCTGCCAACCTGGGAGTCGTCTCGGATCAGCGGCGGCCGATTGCACGGAGAAGAGAAGAGCGAGCCACCGACGAGCCCAGGGGCCGCCTCCGCGCGACATCGATGGATGATCGATAACGATCGATCGACGATGATCGATCGATCATGATCGATCGACGGCGGAGATGCCTCGAGCAGCGCGAGCGATGACAGCAGGAGCTAGAAGCTACGTGAGCGGGAGGCCGCGTGCGCTCTCTAGCCTAATCCTCTTCACCGAAGACTGCCACACGATCAGATGGAGTGAGTCCCAGCGCCTCCAGAATCTTGCGCTTGGTGTCCATGCGGCAGGGGAAGCCTTTTTCGACCCGATCAATGGTCAACGTCGACAACCCCGCTCGCCGGGCCAGCTCGGCCTTGCTCATCATGCGTTCGGTGCGAAGCTTGCGAACATTGTTTTCGCTGACGCGTGGAGCTGTCTTCTTGGCGGCCGTGCGCTTGGAGGCAGTGCTTCGCTGGCGCTCTGGAGCAACAGCAGCGTTGCTCGTGTCGTCGCCCTCGTCGCGAGGTTCCTTGCGCTCGGTTTGCTTGGAGTCGTGGGTGTCCATCTTCGGGTCTCGACGGCTAAGTTGGGTGTCTGCTCTCAGGCACCCAAGACCAGCGCTTTGTTGCGCCGCGCGCTGCCTAACGCAGTCTTCGAAACGCGTTAATTATGCGACCGACTCAACCTACCTGTCAACTGCGACGCCCTATAAATGACGTTTAATTAAGTTTAAATTAGCTATGAATCAGTCATAACTCAGGTCGCAGTCAGACACACCCGGCAAACCGGCATAACTCCTCGGCAACCAAGATCTTTGCTCTACGTCGCTCCTCACCGGCGCTGAGTCTCGTCCCACCGAGTCACGGGTTGAGACGTTCGCCGAAACTGGCGCCAAAGCGCATTGTTTTCAAACTCTTGCGAACAACCTTCGCCCCGCCCATCGCTCGAAACGGGCGAGGCGAACCCACAGGTAACCAAATGTAGCTCGATGAAAGTTCTATAACTACATTCTAGGCATCTCGACGCCCGCAGGTCAAAAAACAGATCGTCTCGAGACCACACACGGCCCCCGGGAGGATCCTGCCTCCGTCCTAGAGCGAACGCCTGAGGGAGTGCCATGGCACGATCATGCCGGAGGTCCGCATCCGCGGGCAAGAATTGAGCGCACCGCCACAGACTCGAGACCACGCCGGGCCGGCAGCGCCGCCGCCAGCGATGGGAGGAATGAGTGGCGATGTCGGTTCGAAGAGCAAACGTCGCGACGGGAGGGCTCGATCACGCGATCAGCAAGCTGCGAGGGAGGCCGACAGCCCAGCGAGCGCGCGAGCGCGCTACGTGATCTCGTACTCTTTGATCTTGTAGAGCAGCGCCCGGTGACTGATCTCGAGCAGCTTCGCCGCGTTGGTGCGGTTGCCTTCGGTCTGCTCGAGAGCGCGGGTGATCAGCTCCTTTTCGATCAACCGAGTCGTGCGCTTGATGCTCAGATCGCCGCTGAGCAGCGAGCGCTGGATCGGGTCGCCGCGCTCGGCGAGCTTCGGTGGCAAGCTCGCCACGTCGACGAGCTCGCCCTCCGCGAGCACCATCGCGCGCTCCATCGTGTTTTCGAGCTCGCGCACATTGCCGGGCCAGGCGTAGGCGAGGATCTGACGCATCGCATCGGGTGTGACGCCGTTGATGCACATCCCCAGGCGCGTGTTATTCGCGCGCACGAAGTGCTCGACGAGAGCGGGGACGTCGTCCATCCGCTCGCGTAGCGGGGGCATCTCGATCGGCAGCACATTGAGCCGGTAGTAGAGATCCTCGCGAAAGCGCCCCGCCTTCACGTCCGCCGCAAGATCGCGCACCGTCGCGGCCACGACGCGGGCGTCGACCTTGAACGCGCGCGAGTCGCCGACGCGGCGCACCTCCTCCTCTTGCAGCACGCGCAGCAGCTTCACCTGCAGGCTGAGCGGCAGCTCGCCGATCTCATCGAGAAAGAGCGTACCGCCGTCGGCCTCGGCGAAGAGCCCACGCTTGTCGGTGGTGGCGCCGGTGAAGGCGCCCTTCTTGTGACCAAAAAGCTCCGACTCGAGCAGCGGCTCCGGGATAGCCCCGCAGTTCACCGGCACGAAGGCCTGCCCCGCGCGAGGGCCCGCGTCGTGGAGCGCTCGCGCCACCAGCTCCTTACCCGTACCCGACTCGCCGGAGATCAGCACCGTCGTCTTGTACGCCGCGACCTTCTTGATCACGCGGAAGATGCGCTCCATCGGCTCTGAGCGCCCAATCATCCCCCCGTACCCCGCGTCGCCCCGGTAGCGCGCGAGATCCGAGCGCAGCCGCAGGTTCTCCCGCTTCAGCCGCTCTCGCTCCTCCGCCTTGCGGATCAGCAGCACCACCTCGGCGGGCTTGAAGGGCTTGGCGATGTAATCGTAGGCGCCGAGCTTGATCGCCTCGAGCGCGCTGTCGAGATTGCCATAGGCCGACATCACCACCACGACCACGTCCGGGTAGTCGGCGCGCACCTTCGAGAGCAGCTCGAGCCCCCCCATGCCCGCCATCCGTACATCCGTCAGCAGCAGATCGGGCGGCTTGTCCACGCAAGCCTCGAGCGCCTGCGCGCCGTCCTCCGCCTCCACCACATCGAAGCCCTCTTGCTCGAGCACCGTGGTGAGCATCAAGCGGATGTTCTCCTCGTCATCGACGACGAGGACCCGTCGCAGGGTGTGGTCGACCATACGGCGGCGATGGTAGTCGAGGGTCTGTGGTGGGGGCAACCGCGCTCGACCACCGGTGAAACGATACCGATGGCCATAACCTCTGCGGATCCCGTGAGCGCGCTCTAGAGCGGCTCAGGCGGCCAGAGTCTGCGTTCCATCACAACTAGGCCAGACGACTTCAATGGGCTAGCAAGAAGCGGGCCCGCCGAGCGCCTTGGGGGGGAGAAACGCTCGGCAGGCCCTGAGTCGACTCTGTTTGCAGCATAGCGCTTTGCTTCGCCGACAACAACCACATCCGTGTCGTTTCAGGCTCCTAACAGCCTCTTGATTTGGGCGCCCCCTACAAAGCCCCAAACAACAGCGGAAGAGGTGTTTCGTGCTGGTCTAGCGCTTGATTGCGTTGCATGTCGGCTGCGCCATTTCGGGTCGCTGGCGCCCCCCCCTCCGAGCAACCTGCAGACGCCCTTCGACCTCGGCGGCGTCGACATCGATCCCGCCCCTGAGCCGAACGGGTGGTGCGGCGAGCTTTCTGAGGCCTCGAAAGCGGCCGGCAGTGCTGTCCCCGGCGACGGGAGGGAGACGGGAGGGATCTGTCGGGGTGCTCTTTAGTTCTCCACTCCGTCGTCGATGAAAGGTGCTGATAGGCGGACGATGGTTCCCGGCTGGTCGAAAGGTTGGAGATGGACCGCCAAGACACGTCCACACCAAGGTGGCTGGCGCTCGCGCTGGTCGCGGGGCTCTTGGGCCCCGCGGCGGCGGCTGCCGCCGGTAGGCCGGCCCGCTCGGTGTTGGTGCTCCACTCCTATCACCAGGGGCTGCCCTGGGTCGATCGGATCAACGACGGCGTCGAGAGCGTCCTAGGTCGGCAGAAGCGACGCGACCTGCACCTGCTCTTCGCCTACCTCGACAGCAAGCGGCTGCAGCCCGCCGCGGCCTTCGCCCTGCACCGGGGCTATCTGAAGGCGCGGCTGGCCCACACCCGCGTCGCGGCTGTGCTCGTCGCTGACAACAACGCGCTGCGCTTCGCTTTGGACTATCGCGACGAGCTCTTTCCCCACGTGCCGATCGTCTTTTGTGGCGTCAACAACTACACCCCGGCGCTGCTGCGAGGCAGCGCGACCGTCACCGGCGTGGTCGAGCACGCCGACCACCGCGCGACCATCGCGCTGATGCGCGCCGTGCACCCTACGCGCACCCACCTCCTGATCGTCTCCGACGCCACCCCCACCAGCGACGCGATCCGGGCCGAGCTGGCGCGCTGCAACTGCGACCGCGACCTACGTATCGAGACGCTGATCGGCGCCTCTCTCGACGAGATCGAGCAGAAGCTGGCCTCCTTGGGCCCGGCGAGCATGGTCTATCTGACGCCGCTGAACCGCGACCGCGCCGGGCGCTACGTCGACGGCGAGGCGGTGATGGCGGTGGTGCGACGCGCCCACACGGTGCCCGTCTACAGCTCCTGGGACTTCTATCTGCGCGGCGGCATCGTCGGCGGCGTGCTGGTCTCACCCTATCGCCAAGGACGCACCGCCGCGGGCTTGCTCGAGCAGATCCTCGACGGCCGCCCCGTCGCCGAGCTCCCGGTGGTCAGCCCCCGCGTCGACGCGCCGACCTTCGACTACGCGCAGCTCTCGCGCTTCCACCTCTCGCGCGACGAGCTCCCGGAGGGCAGCGTGGTGGTCGACGCCCCGCCGAGCTTCTATCTGCGACATCGCACGTCGATCCTCGCCGCCCTCGCCCTGGCCAGCTTGGCGGCGCTGCTACTCTTGTGGCGCTTGGTGGTCCAATGGCGTCAGCATCGCCGCCTGCAGTCGCTCCACGACGAGCTCGCCCTCGAGCAGGAGCGGCTCGTCCAGCTCAACACCAACTACCTCGCCGAGCAGGATCGTCGCTTCGCCGCTGAGCGCATACGCCACCAGCTGCAGGCCGCGATCGACCAGAGCGACCAGCTGATCGCGATCCTCGATCACGAGCGACGCGTGGAGTACGCCAACGTGGCGCTGATGCGCGCCTGTTCCGCCATCAAGCCCGCCGATGACGCGCCGACCGCCAACCCGCGGGCCGGGACGAGCCCGCTGCTCGAGGCGCTGCTCGACGAGCCGACCTGGGCCGAGGTGCTGGAGCGCGGCTGCTGGCAAGGCAGACGGCGGGTCGCCTGCCCGCTAGAGCCGAGCAGCTCCTGGGAGGCACAGATCGTGGCGTCCGCCTTCGCCGGCATCGACGAGCGCCGCCTGGTGACCGTGACGATCCGCGACATCAGCCGCGAGGTCGCCCTGCAGGCCGAGCTGGCTCACGCCGAGCAGCTGCAAGCCATCGGCTCTCTGACCAGCGGCATCGCCCACGACGTTGGCAACGTGCTCACACCGATCCTCATGCTCGGTCGAGAGCTGCGCCAGGTCGCGGAGGACTCCGCTCGAGAGCCCCTCGACGAGATCATCGCGGCGGCGGAGCGCGGGCGGCAGCTGGCGCGCAACCTGATGTCGCTGGGTCGCGGCGGCGGCTGGCGCGAGGCCGAACCCACACGGGCCGCCGAGCCGATCAACGAGGCACGACGTCTGCTTCGCCGCAGCCTGCCGGAGGGGGTGTCCCTCGAGTGCGAGCTCGAGGCCTGCGACGCGCTGGTGCGCGCTGATCCGCTGCAGCTGCACCAGATCGTGATGAACCTAGGCGCCAACGCGGTCCACGCGATGCGCGACGGAGGCGGGACGCTGCGCATCGCGTTGACGACGGTGACGTCGGAGGAGCGAGCCGAAGCGCCAGAGGGCGCGAAGGAGGCGAAAGACACGAAGCCAACTGCGGAGCGGCTCCGCCTCGAGGTCGCCGACACCGGCTGCGGCATGACCCACGCGGTGCAGGCGCGCATCTTCGACCCCTACTTCACCACCAAGCCCCCCGGCGAGGGTACGGGGCTCGGGCTAGCCAACGTGCACAACATCGTGGTTCAGCTCAGCGGCTCGATCGCGATCGACAGCGAGCCCGGCGTCGGCACGACGTTTCGCGTCGAGCTGCCGGTGGTCGGTCGCGCGGCGCTCTCGATGTCGGGGTCTCGGCCTTTGACACAGATCCCCGAAGCGCACCCTGTTGCAACACAAAGCGCGGCGGCCGGCAGCGAGAGCCCGGCGGCCGGCAGCGAGAGCCCGGCGGCCGACAGCGAGAGCGCGGCGGTCGATAGCGAGAGCCCGGCGGCCGACAGCGAGAGCGCGGCGGCGCTACGGGTGCTGCTGGTCGACGATGACGCCAGCGTGCTGCGTGCTCTGGAGCGGCTCCTAACGCGAGACGGCTATCGCGTGGAGACCGCCGAAGGAGGGCATGAGGCGCTGGCGCTTCTGGAGCAGATCCCGGTCGACCTGGTGCTCAGCGACCTGACGATGCCCGAGCTCGACGGCGTCGAGCTGCTCACCCGGATCCGCGAGCGCTGGCCGACGCTGCCGACGATCATCGCCAGCGCGCGCCACGACATCGCGGAGTCCATCGATCTCGACGTGCCAAGGATCGCCAAGCCGATCGAGCTCAGCGACCTGCGCCGCGTGATCAGCGAGGCGCTCCTCTAGCATCGCGGCGATCGTCGAGACGCCATGGCAACGAGAGCCGTGGACCCCCAGTACTGTCAACGTCGTTGACGCCGCGGACAACAGCGATGCCCCACCCCACTCAACACACAAACGTAACCTGTGGAAATCGCGTAACCGAAACAGGGCGTGGTTTTTGCTTCGTTGCTCCGATGAGGTATCCACAGTCCCGGGAGCGGTTGCGTCTACAGAGCACGCTCCCTATAATCCGGCCGCGGGTGACCTCATCCGTGTTTTGCGCGTGGTGACATCCGTTTTCGTGATCCGAATGCAGGAGGACAAGTATGTTCCGTCTTTATCGTTTGCTCTTGGCCCTCGCGGCGACGCCCCTGCTCCTGGGCTGTCCCTCGCGATCCTTCGAAATCCCGCCGCCGAAGGGCGAGCAACAGACCCGTAAGCTCTACCCACAAAGCATCGAGAAAGACGTCGACCTACTCTTCGTGATCGACAACTCGGGCTCGATGGAGCATGAGCAAATCGCGCTACAGCAGAACTTCGGCAAGCTGATCGACGCGCTGGTCTCGGACAAGCTGGGCAACCAGCTGCCCAACGTCCACATCGGCGTCGTCTCCTCGGATCTCGGCGTGGGCAACTACACGCTGCCCTCCTGCGAGATTAAGGGCGGCGACGGCGGCAAGCTGCAAAACGCTCCGCGCGTCGCCGGCTGCACCCCGCCGACCGACGCCTTCATCAAGTCGATCGAGGGGAAGACGAACATCCCAAACTGCAGCGGCGACGCCACCCAGTGCGTGAAAGACGCCTTCTCCTGTATCGCCACGCTGGGCATCAACGGTTGCGGTTTCGAGATGCAGCTCGAGGCCGCCCGCCGCGCCCTCGACCCGAAGCTGAACCTCAACCCGGGCTTCCTCCGCGACGACGCCTTCCTCGCGGTCGTTTTCATCACCGACGAGGACGACTGCTCTGCGCGTAACCCGCAGCTCTTCGACCCACAGCAGGCGGCCCTGACCGATCCCCTCGGCCCGATGACCTCCTTCCGCTGCTTCGAGTTCGGCGTGCAATGCGACGTCAACGACCGCAACAAGCTCGGCGCGCGCAAAAACTGCGTGCCGGCCTTCGACTGGCTCTACAAGGTCGAGGACTACAACAGGTTCTTCGAGAACCTCAAGCCCAACAAAGACCGCGTCATCATGGCCGCCATCGCTGGCCCGACCGAGCCCGTGGTCGTCGGCAAGAACGGCGCGAACCCAACTCTCAAGCCGAGCTGCCAAGGCAAAGAAGGCTCGGCCGTGCCAGCCCTCCGCATCATGAGCGTGGTCAACTACTTCGATGGCCAGTTCGCCTCGGTCTGCGAGCCGTCGAAGTTCGGCCTCGCCCTCAAGAGACTCGGCGACAAGATCGTCGCCTCCCTCGGTGGGCAGTGCATCCAGGCCCCGCTGCTGCTGCCCAACGGCGGCATCGCCTGCAGCCAGGGCGTCGGCGCCTGCAAGATGCCGAAGTGTCCGGCGGGCGCGACTTGCAACGCCAACACCGGCGAATGCGAGGCCGACGGCAAGTCCACCGGCGACTACTGCGGTACGACCTGCCTCGACAAGGTCGAGTGCCAGGTCTTCGAGATCACTGGCTACAAGACGGCCAACGAGAAAAAGACGCTGGTCGAGCAATGCCCGACGAAGTACTTCCTCGACCCGACCATCCCGACCGACGGCTGCGGCACGGACTGTCCCTGCTGGCGCCTGGTCCCGCGTCCGGCAGATTGCACACCTGATTTGAACGTCTCGCCCTTTGGTCTTGAGATCATGCGCAAAGATGATCCGCCCAAGGGCACCCAGGCCGAGGCGCTCTGCCGTAGCGCCCCCTTCAAGTGGAACGACGCGGTCGTGCAGGCAGCCTCCGCGCACTGCTCACCGCGGACCACCACAGACTAGTCACCTCCACAGACGGGTCACCTCCAC
>PDWJ01000337.1_pt1 | contig 91211 bp, 74 predicted proteins | sample 1430881 | NCBI WGS metagenome assembly PDWJ01 (sample SAMN01162460, study PRJNA174530) | Oral metagenome, whole genome shotgun sequencing project. | biome: Marine environment; feature: Marine mammal; material: Swab sample of the gingival sulcus; isolation source: swab sample of gingival sulcus...
CCCTCGCTTGCCTGCCTCCGTCCGATCCGAACCGCCGCGACGGAGCAGAAGCGGCTCGGATCAGACGGAGGCTCATCTATCGCTTATTCCAGGGCTAGCGCCACCGCCCAGGCCCTTCGCTCGAACTCTGGCAGCAAGACCTAGATTTCATCCTCGAGAAAGCTGCCGATGCTGAATGTCCATGCCTTCGCCAAGCTATCGGAGAATGAGTGGCGAGCGTCGGCGGCAAAGCTGCGCGCTTCCCTCAAGAGTCGAGCACGGTGGCGCAGTCCGCGACGGCGAATTCGTTAGCTCGGACGGTGCTGTTCTTCTGCTCGAGGCTACTGAGCGGCGTTCGAGGATCTGTGAGCGTCTCGCCAGCTGCTTTCATGACTATCGCGACCCGGTTCGGGTCGAGCACAGCGTCCTCGATTTGGTTCGGCAAAGATGGATGGGGCTTGCGCTCGGCTATGAGGATCTCAATGAGCACGACGTGTTACGACGGGACCCTTTGATCGCTGCTTGCGCTCGGAAGCATGGCCCTAAGGCAAACGGCGAGTGCGCGCGAGAGACAAGGGTGCTGCTCTTGATTCGAGGGCGTTGGCCAAATCTGAAGAATCTCCTAAGGGGCGATTCGTACTTCTGTCGCGATGAGCTGATGGACTGGTGCGATAAACCGAAGGGGGCGATTTCCTCTTTGCTTTTTGCCCGGAATCCACGCTTGCAGAAGGCGATAGCGGCCCCTTATGGCAAAAAGCAAAGAGGCTGTGCAAGAAGAGCGCTGCTGCAGAGCGTGTCTTTTGAGAACTCTAGTACAAGACCCTAGATTCTTGGTCCCGAGCAAGACGCGTCGTTGCCAGGGCTGAATCTATACCCGGAAAAGAAAACCCACGATTCGTGGTCACCTCACTACTTGCGTTAACTACGGCACGCGTGAACTGAACGAAGATCTCTACTGAGCTCGCGGCGACATGGAGTATCGCATCTAGGAGCAACAGCGCTTCCTTTTCGCGGATCGTACGAGCACGCAGACCATGCGTGCAAACTAGCTCAGGCTCTATTTCTCCACCTTCGCCTATGCACTGCTTGAGCACCTGCAGCGACTTGGTCTTTTTCAAAGCGATATGCGGCGGGCACCGTGTGACAGGGTACGACTTCGGCTCCTCAAAATCGGCGCTGTCGTCAAGATCAGCGCCCGCAATCCTGTCCCACGGCTCTCTTTGCCCAGCCATGAGCTGGTCGCATAGGCCGCTTTGCCGCGCCCCCCATGTCGTCCTCGATTCCTAGCTTCGCCGTGGAAAACCCCGGGCTGGCGCTCGCGTCGCCGGCGGTCGGAAGACGGACGGTGAATCAGTTCATTTGGAAGGGGCGGTACGGAAAGCCCTTTGGCAGCGGAGCCTTGGCGCGGGCCCTGCTTCGGACGCAGGGGCGCGTTTGGGCAGGTAGACTTGGATGTGTCTGCCCTGCTTCCAGCCCTGATGACTTGCTCTGCTTTGGCCCTGGCTCTGGCCCCGGTTTCGGCCCAAGGCGAGACTTGCTTGGAGCTGAGTCGGCGCCCGGATTCGCTTCTTTGGGCTGGGGCGGAAGCCGCGCGTAGGTCGCTGGATCCAGGCTGCGCGCTGGATATGAGCCGGGCGCTCTTGCTGCGGGCGAGGGATCGCAGGGCCGAAGAGCGTGCTTGGCTCGAACTCGGCAAAAGCTGGCTCTTGGCCGGTGAGGCTACCATCGCCCTTCGCTATGCCGACGCGCTGCTGCGCCGGGATGCGGACTCTGAGCCGGGGCTGGCCTTGCGGATTCGAGCCCTGCTTCGCCTTGGCCGTAGTCGCGAGGCGCTGCGTGTGGCCGAAAACGGCTTGGATTTTGCCAGGGAGCAGAGCTTCGAGCTGCGCTCGGCCTACGCTTCGGCCCTCTACCGGAACCAGCGCATGCGCGAGGCGCAGCGCAGCTATCGGGCCCTGCTGCGAGAGCGGCCCCAGGACAGCGAAGCGCTGATCCGGCTCGGAAGCGGCCTGCTGCCGGCGGGCCCGGCTCCGATCCATCGCGACTTGCGCGTGGCCATCGAGCAGGTTCGCGATGGATTGACTTCGGTGGCCGAACGCAGCCTGCTTCGGATCATCCACAAGCAGCCGACGCACCCGGTGCCGCTGCGACTGCTGGGAGAGCTGGCCCTCAGAGCCGAGCGCCTGCGCTCGCCTCTACTGCAGCAAGGTCTCGGCGATCGCCTCTGGGCGCGGCTGGCGCCAGCTCAGCGGCCGAGCGCCAGGGTTCGGGCCTTCCTTCCAGCGATCGACAAGGTCTCCGAAGCTCGACGCGTGGTCTTGGAGCGAGCGGGCTATTACTTCGAGCCCTGGCTCGGCGACTTGGCGCTTCGTGGGGCCGGGCACGACATCTTGCTCGAAGATGAGCGCAGCACCGATGCGCGGGCCCGGCGTTTCCTCCGCGGCAAGCGCACCTTCGACGGACGGCTCTGGGACGACGTGCGCGGCATGGGCGGTCTGGTGGCGGCCACTGGCGTTGAGGCTCTGGACGAGAGCCGCGAGCTGGGTTTCGACACCCTCATCCACGAGCTCGCCCACCAAGTGCATCTCTACGCGATGTCTCGGGCGGAGCGCATGCAGGTCACCCTCCTCTACCGCCAGGCGCGGTCGAGGGGACGCTGGCTCGACAAATACTCGGCTTCGCACGAGACCGAATACTTCGCCCAAGCCTGCGAGGCCTTCTTCTCCTTCGCCAAGTGTGCGGGGCAACCGAAGACCCACGGGCACACGCGCTTTGAACTGGCGCGGGTGGATCCAGCGATGCACAGCTTCCTCGACGGGCTCTTTGTCCGGGACCCGCTCAAGGGGCCGCAGCGGCGGCACCTGCTCAACTTGGCGCTGCAGGCGGCGCTGCTGACTGGGCACTGCGAAGATGCCCGTGACATCGGCAGGATGCTGGGCCGGAGCAGGGCCCCCAGGAAGAGCAAACTCCTGCGTCTTGAGCAGCGCTATCGCAGCCTTTGAGCTTGAGCAGCATTGAGCCGCTGCGGCCGGGTCCGTAGAACCTCAGGGCATGAGTATCGCCCCGATTGCGACCGTTGTAGGCCTGCTCCTGCTCTCCTCCTGCGCCAGCCACATTCGGGATTGGCGCCAGGCCGAATATGGCGGGCTGTCCTTCGAGGATCTCTGGGCGATTTCGCAAGATGCCATGACCCGGGGCATGGGCTTTCGCGTCGATGCCGGCGAGACCGACCGCGGTAAGCGCATCCTGGTCAGTCGCTGGCGGGTCCGGCATCACGGTTTCAAGCCGAGCGAGCGAGTGCGGCTTCGGATCGAGATCTTGGCCGGCGAGGAAGACGAGGCGGCCTTCCTGCTGCGCTACTACGCCGAGCGCGAGATCGTCGATGATCCGGCGAAGCGGCTGCACCCCGAAGAGGAGGATTGGGGGGCAGGCGGCCAGGACCGGAGCTGTGAAGAGATCTTCGACTATCAAATGCGCTCTCGTATCGCGATGCATAAGGGCGAAGGCGTACCCAGCCTAGAGGGGACAAGGCCTGAGGACCCGATGAACAGATTGATCGGCAAGTAAGCACGCCGGCTTGGGTGGAGCACTTGGGTCCAGCCGAATAGGGGCCGATGAAGAGTGGGGTTATGGGCCTCGCCCCGGGGCGCAGCCAGGCTTGCCTTCGATCAGAGGGAGAGGGAGTAGATGAGCCAGAGCCGAAAACAGGACCTGTGGCACGGGTATGACGCGGTGCGGGACCGCCCGCGCTTACGGCGTTTTCTCGTAGAGGCCTTGGCCTACCCCCAGCTCGTTTGGCAAGACCGCAGCCTGGTGCGCAACTTCTACCGGCGCGAGCTACTCGGGCGCTTTCGCGGCAGCATCTTCGGGCTGCTCTGGGTGCTCATTCACCCGATCTTCCTCTTTGCCACGTATTACCTCGTTTTCGGGGTCATGTTCAACCAGCGGGCGCCGAATGGCCTGCCCGAGATGTGGTACCCGCTCTACCTTTTTACCGGCGTGATCGCGTGGACAGCCTTTGCCGAAAGCACAGCACGCTGCGCTTCGCTGGTGGTGGAGAACGGCAACCTGATCAAGAAGGTCTCCTTTCCCGCCCAGTTGCTGCCCCTGCACATCCTCGGCGTCAACACCCTCGTCTATGGCATCGGTGTGCTCTGTTATCTCATTGTGGCGGTGGCGATGAGCTTCCCGCTGCCGGGAACAGCGGTGATCGCACTGCCCGTCGTCCTTTTCGTACAGCTGCTGTTCACTCTCGGGGCTTCGCTCTTGCTCGGCGCCGTGCACGTCTTTTTCCGGGACGTTGCCCAGATCTGGCCGATCTTGTTGAACTTCTGGTTCTTCGCCACGCCGATCTTTTGGTACCCGGGGATGATTCACGACATGGACAGCCTATTGCCGTTACTGGAGTGGAACCCGATGTACCACGTGATGCTCGCACACCGCTGGGCTCTGGGGATGCCGACGGTCAGCGGCAGCTTCTTGGGAACGGGCGAAGTCCTGGGCCTTGCCATGACCGGTTTGATACCTGCGCTCATTACCTTCTTTCTGGGCTTTGTGGTTTTCCGTTCCCTCCAGCACCGCTTTGCGGACGAGGTTTGAGGTGACGAATACTGAGGCACAGGCGTCAGCGATGACGGCAGAAGCGGACTCCCCGGTATGGCAGCCAGGCGAGGACGACTCGATGATCGTTATCGAGAATCTGTCCAAGGAATATCGAGTGTACGGCAACCCCTATAACCGCCTGCTTGAGCGGCTACCGGGTATCGGGCAACGCCACCAAAAGGTCTTTGCCCTTCAGGACATCAACCTGCGGGTGCGGCGTGGCACGACCGTGGGCTTGGTCGGGGAGAATGGTGCCGGCAAGAGTACCCTGCTCAAGATCCTCACCGGCACAACGCGCCAGAGCGCCGGCAGCTTCCGCATCCGGGGTAAGGTCGCCAGCCTGCTCGAACTCGGCGCCGGTTTTCACGTCGACTTTACCGGGCGGGAAAACATCTTCCTCAATGCGGCGATGATGGGGCTCTCGCGTGAGGAGACCGCCGAGCGCTACGAAAAGGTTCTCGAGTTCAGTGAACTCGGCCGCTTTATCCACGCGCCGATCCGGACCTATTCGAGTGGCATGGTCGCGCGTCTGGGCTTTTCGACGGCGATTGCTGTCGACCCTGATGTTTTGATCGTCGACGAAATCCTCGCCGTCGGTGACATGAACTTCCAACGCAAGTGCATCGAGCGCATGTGGGAGTTCAAGGAGAGGGGCAAGACCATCCTCTTCTGCTCGCACTCGCTGTACGACATGCGCCAGCTCTGCGATGAGGCGGCTTGGATCCACAAGGGCGGGCTGCGTTTGTTTAGCGATGCCGTAACCGTTACCAACGAATACGCCACCTTCGAAAAACAACTGGTCGGGCACGAGTCCGACGTCCTGCAAAACCTCCCCGGCGAGGCCATCGAGCTGGGACCGAAGGGGCCCCATATTGTTGATATCAAGATCCTCGATCCGGAGAGCGGCGAGCCGGCCTACCATGTCAAACCCGGCTGTGATCTGCGCGTGCGCGTGTATTTCATGAACGCGGCGGAGCCGGTGCCGCTGAGTGTCGGTATCGGCTTTACCCGCACCGACGCCACCCTCTGTCTGGGGAACACCACCGAACTGGACGGGGTCAAGGTCGAAGGCAACGAGGGATACGTAGACCTCGACCTACAAAGACTGCGGCTGCTCTCCGGAGAGTTCGTGGTCTTTGTCTGGCTCATGGACGGGCGCGGAGTGCATCGATACCACCAGCTGCTGGCCCATCAAAACCTCGTCGTGCTCAACGATGGCAAGGAGCCGGGGCTCTTTTTGCAGGATCACAGTTGGAATGTTGTGAGTTGAGGCATGGACGCACCTGAGCTCTCAGCCCTCGTCGTCAACTACAACAGCTGCCAGCTTGCGTTCGACATGCTGCGCTCGCTGGCCAAGCAGGCGCCGCGACATCCGGACGGACATCTGCTGCGCATGGAGTTCGTCCTGGTCGATAACGCCAGCCCAGAGCGTAACGACGAGGTCCTCGATCAGATCCGGGCCTTTGGCGAGACTGAGTTACCGGGCAAGGTGGTGCTGCACGATAAGAACTCGGGCTATGCCGGGGGTATGAACCTGGCTCTTGAGCACGCCAGTGGTGAGTACCTCTTCGTGCTCAACCCCGACCTGATGTTCCATCCCGGATGTGTCGAGCGGCTCTTTGCCCACCTGCTGGCGCACCCGGAAGTCGGGCTGGTTGGTCCGCAGGGATATTGGGATCGTGGGCGGGAAGTATTTTTGCCGCCCAATATCCTGCCCACGCTCGGCGAGCTTTGGGCTTGTAGCTTTGCGCATGGCTCGTCCTGGTGGAATCGGCGCTACCTGAACAAGCGGGTGCGTGAGGCCCTACGCGTATGGGCCGCCGAAGAGCCCAGTGAGCTGCCGATGCTATCTGGGGCATGTCTGATGTTGCGGCGGAGTCTCGTCGAGGAGATCGGGGGACTCTTCGATGCCGCCTTCCCGCTGTATTACGAGGATACCGATCTCTTTCGGCGTGTTAGCGCTGCTGGCCGCACGATGGCGCTGGTGCCCGGCGCCGAGATGACCCATTACTACAATCGCTCGGGTGCCACCAACCAAGACGAGGCGATGCGGCGTTATTGGCGAGCCCGTCTGTATTACTACCGCAAGTACTACGGCCTGCTCGGGCTGATCAGCGAGAAACTGTGCCGGCGGATCAAGGAGAGTGGTCTCGTGCGCCGGGGCCGGGAACGGATGAACCAGCGGGTCCAGGATCTTGGCGATACTCATGAGCCACCGCAGATCCAGCTGCCGCGTGCTTGTCAGCGCTTCTTGGTCGAACTCTGTCAGGATTCGGCCTTCTTACTGGCGGCGGGCATCTTCGGCAGTGGCGATTCTTGGTCGCCGGGTGCCTCGTTTTGGCAAGCCTTTGGGGAGTCCGAGTACTTCCTCCGGTTTTTGGATCTGGATGGGGGGCAGGCCGAGGAGATCGCGGTCTATCGCTTCCGCCGGGTGCCCGCGCCGGTCGTCGAGGACGGCCCATGAGCGCTCGCGTCTCCGTGCTGATCCTCTCCTGGAACACTCGGGAACTGACCCTGTGCTGTCTCCGGGCCCTGGAAGCCGATCCTGGCCGCCCGGACTGGGAGGTGATCGTGCTCGACAATGGCAGCGAGGACGGCTCGGCCGACGCGATCGAAGCCGAGTTCTCCTGGGCGCGTGTCCTGCGCGAGCCTGAAAACCTTGGTTATGCGGTGGGCAATAACCGCGGCGCTCGTCAAGCCAGCGCCGAGTATCTGCTCTTGCTCAACTCCGATACCGAACCAGCGCCGGGCACGATCGAGGCGATGTGCGTTTTCCTCGATGCCAACCCCGAATACGGGGCCTGTGCGCCGCGGCTGGTGCACCCCGATGGCCGGGTGCAAAAGAGCTGTAAGCGCTGGCCGGGGCTGGCGGTGGCCTGTGTCTACGACCTGTTCTGGAAGGGCTGGCCGCTGCTGTCTCGCATCGACGACCACTACTTCTACCGGGATTTTGACCACCTGGGCGAACGGGATATCGAACAGCCTCCGGGGGCCTGCTTTTTGATCCGGCGCGAGCTCTGGGAGCGGCTCGGCGGCATGGACGAGGAACTCTGGCTGTTCTACAACGACGTCGACCTCTGCAAACGGCTGCATGCCATGGGCTTCCGAATCCGATATCTAGGAGGTCTCTCAGTCGTCCATCACGAAGGAGCATCCACCGCACGCTTTGCTGCGATGGTGGAGATCTGGGCCCGTAATCGCATGACGTACTACCGCAAACACCACGGAGCATTTGGGCACTTTCTCGTGCGGCAGGCGCTTCGGGTGCGCGGTCTGCAAGAGTGGTGGGAGATTGGGCGACGCTATCCCGATCCGAAGGATCGCCGGGCCGCCCGCCTTGAGCTGCGTGCCCTCTTGCAGCGAGCCTTGGCCCCGCAGCCCGAGGCCAAGGCATGAAGGCTCCCGAGATCTTGGTGCCGCCCGAGGGCCGGGTGCTTTGCATTGCTCCGCACCCGGATGATGAGTCCTGTGGGCCTGGGGGCAGCTTGGCCCTGCATTTGGCGCGCGGCGATCAGGTGCACGTGGTCTTCGTGACCGATGGCAGCAATGGCGATCCCGAGCAACGCTTTGGCAGCAATCTCGTAGAAGTCCGGGAGCAAGAAGCCCTGGCGGCCTGCCAGGTGCTCGGGGGCGCCTCGCATGAGTTCTATCGTTTGCCGGATAACTATGTAGCCACGGCCTCGGACTTGGCGATGGTCGCCGAGCGCCTGCGCGCCAGCATCGAGGCCTTTGGGCCACGAACGATCTACGTGCCTTGGCCTGGCGAAGCGCATCAGGACCACGCCAACTGCTATGCCGCGTTAGCCCTGCTCTTCGGCGATGACAGCGAGTTCTCTGGCGAGGATGCTCCACGCATCTTCGAATACGAGGTCTGGTCGCCGCTGCCGGCCGACTGGATCGTCGACATCAGCGATTTTGCCGAGACGAAGCGCCAGGCCATACGCGCCCACGTCTCGCAGCTTGCCTACACGGACTATCCGCACCAACTGCTCGGGCTGGCGGCGCACCGTTCGGTCTATCTGCCAAAGCCGGCACGCTATGGGGAAGCCTTCCGTGAAGCTGCCCTGCATCGGGGTCGCCGCTCATGAAAACCGCCCTCGTCGTCCAAAACTTCCCCCCCGAGTTCCTCGGGGGCACGGAGCAGGTGGTGGCGGCGCTGGCAAAGGCCCTGAAGAAGCAGGGGGCCGAGCCCTGCATTATCTGCGGCTCCGAGGACTATGCCGAGGGCGGGGCACTGCATTCGGAAAGCTACGAGGATCTCGAGGTGCATCGCTTGCTGCGCGATCCCAAGGAACAGTATGGCCTCGACCTGACCCATGCGATTACGGCGCCGCGCTTCACCGACCTGCTCCTGGATCTAGGAGTGGAGGTGCTGCACCTGCATCACTGGTGGACGCTCGGGCACGACCTCGTGCGCCGGGCCCGGGCCCTTGGCCTGGTCACCGGAATTACCCTGCACGATCTCTGGACCAGTTGCCCGCGCTTCTTTCGCCGGCCGATCCACGGGGTGCGCTGTCCCCAAAACCATGATCACCAGGCCTGTGTCGATTGCCTGCTTCCCCAGATCCCTCAGCTGAGCCACGAGGGGGTTTGGGAACGATTGCAGTATCGCGACCAGCAGCTGATGAGTGAGTTCCGCGCGGCGGGCTTCATCGCCGCCCCTTCGGAAGCGACTCGCAACGCGATCTTGCGCCATACCGATTGGGAGGGCGAGCTCGCCGTCGTACCGCACGGGCTCCTCTATCCGGTGCAAGAGCCGGTGCGGCCGCGGGGGCCCGACGATCCGATCCGGGTCGGTAGCTTTGGCAATCTGGTGCCGGAGAAGGGCTATGACCAGGTGCTCGAGGCAGTGGCTGGTTTTGGCGAAGAGCTGGAGCTGCGTTTTTCTGGGCATGCGCCCGATCCCGCCTATGTCGAGCGCCTGATGAATCGGGCGAAGGAGATCGGGGTGCATTTGCTGTGGACCGGACCCTATGGGCCGGAGGATCCTCACCCAGCTCGGGAGCTGGATTTGGCGGTCTTCCCCTCGCTCTGTCAGGAGAGCTATGGCCTCGTCGTCGACGAGGCGCTGGCGCACGGGGTGCCGGTCGTCGTCTCCAGTCGCGGGGCTCTGCCCGAACGCGCCGCCCGCGGCGGCGTCATCCTGCGCTCAGGGGGCATTGGGCCGCTGCGTGTCGCGCTTTCGCGGCTGCTGCGCTCGCGACGCGAACTGGCTTCGCTGCGGGAGGATATTCCGCAGAGTTTCCCGAGCATCGACGACGCAGCGGAGCAGTATTTCAAGCTCTATGAGCTGGCCGGGAGGGACTCGTGACCGATCCGCTATTGGGGCATCGCTTCCCTGCTATCTGTGACCCCAATGCTCTGCCTTCGCGGGTCTTGGTGCTCGCGGCCCACCCCGACGATGAGGTCATCGGCATTGGTGGGCTCTTGGCCTTTCATGGACAACGCGGCGATCGGGTGCGGGTCGTGCATGCGACGCGCGGGGATGCTGGCGACCCTGGAGCCCGGCACCAGGAGATCGCCAAGCTGCGTGAAGACGAGCTCCGGCGCGCCTTGGCCGAGCTTGGACTCGCTCCGGGCGAGAACTTGGGTTATGGCGATGGAGCGCTGGCCCAGCACCTGGACCCCTTGACCCGCGATCTGCGGACCTTGTTTGAAGAGGATGCTCCCGAGCTCCTCTACGTGTTCCACGCTGGCGAATACCACAGCGACCACCGGAGCTTGGCGCAGGCGGCCTTCGACGCCCGCATGGCCCTGCCCGAGGCCTGCCGTATTCTGCTCTTTGGGGTCAACCAGGTGGTGCCCTTCGGCGATCTCTATGAATACAGTGCCCGTGTCGAGAGCAAGCGCCGGGCGCTGGCCTGCTTCGAGTCGCAGCTGGCGTATCTGGACTTTGCTAGCAAGGTCATGCATCGGGATCAGGCAGCGACTGTCAACGTCGAGCTACCCGAGATCACCCATGCTGAGCTGATCCTCGAAACCTGTCGAAGTGGCTGGCAGGACCATGTAGAGAGCAGTCGCCGCGCGCTACTCGCGGCCGACCCCAGTGCTAGAGGAGAGGCATGAGCAAGGCTCAGCAGTCCAGTGAGCTGTCCTTGGTGATTTCCGTCTGGAATCGCAAGGACGATCTGCGCGAGAACCTGACCGCGATCCGCGAACAGACGGTCCCGCCGCTGGAGACCATCGTCGTCGACAACGACTCGCAGGACGGCACGCCGGAGATGGTGCTCGAAGAGTTTCCGGAAGTGAAGCTCATCCGTATGCCGCATTCGCAATTCGGGGCCTGCACGACCTTCAACGTCGGCTTCGCCTCGGCCCGCGGCAAGTGGATCGGCATCCTCGACGACGATGTCGTGCTGCCACCCAACTGGATCGAGGACATGCTGGCCGAGGCGGAGCGCGAAGGCCCCGGCACCGCGGTGCTGAGCTCGCGGGTCGAAGAGCCGGAGATGCCCGAGTGGTTCCTGAAAAGCGAAGGACATCTGACCCCGCGCTACATGGCGACCTTCCGCGGCTGCGCCTCCTTGGCCGAGGCCGCGACCCTGCGCGCCTGCGGTTTCTATGACGAAACCCTGTTCATCTTCGGCAACGAACGCGATCTCAGCGCCCGGATCCTGAATGCCGGCAAACGGGTCAAGTACCTGCCCAGTGTGCGGGTCTGGCATAAGGCGCCGTTTGGTATGCGCACCGGCAAGCGCAGCCTCTACTACCACGTCCGCAACTTCTGGATCTATGCCTTCAAATACGTGGCGCTTGAGGACCTGCTCAAGTTCCCCTTCCTCTTCTTGTGGAAGGGGCTGGGCGGCAAGAAGTCGAAGAGCGCGGTGGGCGATGCTGTGGGCACCATCGGTTTGATGGAGCAGATCAAGGGGGTCCCTGGCGGCGTACCGGCGGGGCTGTGGGTCTGCTTCAAGGCCACATGCTCCGCGCTGGGGAAGCTGCGCTACTGCTTGCGCCAGCGCCAGGTCTGCACCCACGAAGACTTCGACCTCCCACTTCACTGAGAGAATCCTCTACGTGTCGCGCCCCCTCGTCAGCGCTGTGCTCGTCAACTACAACGGGCGGGAGTACCTCAGCTCGTGCATTGAGTCGATCTTGGCTGAGGGCGTCGACGAAGTATTGCTGGTCGATTCCGGCTCGGACGATGGAGCGGCGCAGGAGGCGGCGGAGACATACCCGATCCGCTTGCTGGAGCTGGGAGAGAACCTCGGCCCGAGCGCCGCGCGCAACCGCGGTCTGCGCGAGGCTAAGCACGAGCTGGTGCTGCTGATCGACAACGACGTTGAGCTCACGCCGGGCAGCCTTGCGGCGCTGACGGCAGCGCTGAGTGCGGACCCGGAGCTGGCCCTGGTGCAGGCGCGTTCGCTGCTCTTTGCCGCCCAAGAGACCCTGCACTACGACGGCGCTGCCCAGCACTACCTGGGGCTGGCCTCCTTGCACCACTGGTATCAGCCCCTGGCCGACCACCCCAGCCGTGGGGTGGTCGAGGTCGATATCGCCATCTCCCTATGCTGCCTTGGCCGCCGAGAGATGCTCCTGCGCGTGCACGGCTACGACACCCGGATGTTCATCCTGGTCGAGGACGTTGCGCTATCCTACGCGCTGCGCTTGGCCGGCTACCGGGTGGCGGTGGCGGAGGATGCTCTCTGCCTGCATAAGGCGGGGACAGCGGGCCTGTCCACGCGCGGGCCTAGCAAGAGCTACGCGGCGCACCGCTCGTTCTTGCTTTCACGCAATCGCTGGATCTTCTTGCTGACCCACTACCAGCTACGCTCGCTGCTCGTACTGACCCCAGCCTTCGCCCTCTACGGCTTGGTGCACCTGGCCTTCGTCCTGCGTTCGGGGCACTTCTCTGCCTGGCTGCGCGGCAAGCTCGCCGTCTGCGCCTGCATCGGCTACCTCTGGAGGCGGCGCCGGGCTCTCAGCCGCCTGCGCCGGGTCGGTGATCGCCAGCTCTTTGGCTGCTCGCCCTTGACCTTCAACCCCGGCCTGGCCGAGACCGGGATCCGGGCTCTGGTGCAGAGCATGCTCGCCGGCTGCCTGCGCTTCTACTGGCGCTGCCTGCGCTGGGCGGTGCCCAAATGACAGGGCAAGGGGGGGGGATGCCGCTGACGGTGCCGCCGCCGATCGAGGCGCGTCCTGCTGTCTTGCCGCCCATGTTGGCAGTTTTGGCCCACTTTGGCCCGGCGGATCGCAGTGAGAAGGCGGTCGCAGCCCTGCGCGCCAGCGGCTACCCCGGACTGCGGATCCTGGTCGTCGACAACAGCGATGGCCAGATCAGCGAGGCTCTGGATGCCTCGCGCCTGGGCGAAGGCGTCGAGCTTGAACTCATGGGACACAACGCCGGCTATTGCGCGGCGGTCAACCGCGGCCTAGCGCGGGCCAGCGAACTGGAGCTTCCTCTTCTTGCCCTGGTCAACACCGATCTACTACCGCGAGCGGGCTGCCTCGAGGCCCTGGTGGATGCTCTCCTCAGCGATGAGCGACGAGTGGGGGCCGGGCCTTTGATCGTGAGCGGCGACGGGCAGCACGTTTGGTGTGCCGGGGCGAAGCTGCGCTTTGGTCCCAATGTCTCGGTGCTCTGCGCCCATGGCCGATCCCGGGAACGGGCGCCAAAGACCCCCGCCCTCGTCGACTACCTGCCCGGCGCCCTCGCCGTCTACCGCACGGCGGCCTTGCGCGCGGTGGGGGGCGTGGAGGAGGAATTCTTCATGTATGGAGAGGACGTCGACCTGGGCCTGCGCTTGCGCCTTGCGGGGGGGCAGCTGCTCTATGTGCCCTGGGCCGAGGCCGTGCACGATGCCACCGCAAGTTCCGGCGGCGGTGTTTCGCCCTTGCGCAAGTTCCTCAACGCCGTCAACACCCCGCGCCTGTTACGCCGCATCGCTTCGCCGCGGCTTTGGCTGGCCTTTGTCGTTTTTGACCTGCTTGGGCTGCTGCCGTCCATGCTCCTGCACCTGCATCGGCCGCGGCGCCTGCGGGCCCAGTGGGCGAAGGCGCGGGGCGTGCTCTTGGGGCTTGGGGGCTATCGGCCCTCGGCCCGCGACGTCGAAGAGTACCTGGGGCGAAGACCATGAAGATCGCCTTGGTTTCTCACGGTTTTCCGCCGGACAGCAATGCGGGGACCGAGATCGTGACCCTGCGCCTGGCCCAGTCCCTGCTCGCCCAGGGGCACGAAGTCCTGGTGCATACGACGCGCAAGGACCTGACGCGCAAGGACGGCAGCATCGTGCGCGGGGACTACGAAGGGGTGCCGGTGCAGCGGGTCATCCGCAACCTTTTCCATACGAGCTTCCACACGACCTATGAGGATGCTCTCTGCGAGCGTGTCTTTGAACGCGAGGTGCTGGAGCGCTTTGCCCCCGATCTGCTGCACATCCACCATCTGATCCACCACTCGGCGGGACTTGCGGAGCTGGCCAAGGGCCGAGGCCTTCCCGTGGTCATGACCCTGCACGATTACTGGCTCGAATGCCCGCGCTTTGGTCACCTGCGCGGCTGGGACGAGGAGATCTGCTTCGAGGTCGACTTCGAACGCTGCAGCCGCTGCCTCCAGGCCTTCTCCTGGCGGCAGCCCCGCAAGCTTCGCTGGGTCGCGGGTGCTCTGCGGCTCTTGCGCATCCTCACCCGTTTGGACTTGCAGCGACCCTTCCAGCGGCTTTGGCGGCGACTGAGCACGGCGCGGGACCTGCGGCTTGAGGGGGAACGGCACCTGACACCAGCGCTGGAGCCGCGCTACGTGACCGAGTTGGAGGAGCGGCGCCGGGTCTTGTTCCAGCGCCTGCTGCCGAACGTCGATCGCTTCCTCTGCCCCTCGGACTTCCTTCGGCAGAGGATGCTCGCCTTAGGCCTGCCCGAGTCGAAGACGCAGACCCAGCTCTTTGGGGTGCCCCGCCCGGGCCCAGGCTGGCCGGGGCGGCGGCCCGCTGCGCTGCCGCGTTTTGCCTACGTGGGCGCGGTGATGCCGCACAAGGGGGTGGAGATCCTGGTCGCGGCCTTTGATCTCTTGCAGCAGCGCCTGGGGCCTGGCCGGATCCAGCTCTCCATCCATGGCGGCTGGGCTAGCGATCCCAGCTATGGCGAGCGGGTGCGCGACCTGGCGCTGGAGTGCGGGGCCAGGGTCACCGGCGCCTTTTTGCCGGAGCAAATCGAGGAGATTCTCAGCGAGGTCGATGTGCTGGTGGTCCCGAGCCTCTGGTTCGAGAACAGTCCGGTGACCATGCACGATGCGCGGGTGCGTGGGATACCGGTGCTTTGCAGTGACCTGGGTGCGATGAGCGAGCTGGTGCCCGAGCCAGAGCGGCGTTTTCGCGCTGGGGATCCTGAGGACCTAGCGCGGGCGATGTGCGCGATCCTGGAGGGCGACGCCGGGCCGAGCCGCTGTCCGCTGCCGCCCAGCCCCGAGGAAGCGCTGGAGAAGCTGCTTCAGCTCTACAGGGAACTGTGCCGATAAGCTCGGCACCATGGCCAAAATCACGACAGCCTCCCTTTTCGTCGGCCTTGCTGGGCTGATCCTGCTCGCTGCCTGCTCAAGCTCCGATCACGTGCGTAAGCAGCGGGATCTCTGTGATCCGGAGGATGGCTACGAGCTGATCGGCTACCAGCCCCAGCACCGGCAGCAGCGAAGCCTCTACTTAGCAGGGGTTCGGGATGCGCGCGGGACGCTGGAGGCCTTCCGTGATGGCGTCTACCCGGTGGCCTACACCCGCGACGAGATCTGGCGGCGTCCGGTGCCGACCATGGTCGAGGACCTCCTGCGAAGCGAGATCCATGAATCGGGTCTCTTTGCCTCCTTGCCCAGCAAAGAGAGCGAGGCGGACTGGAAGCTCTGCGTCGACCTCCTGGAGTTCCACGGCGGCATCGAAGAGCGTCCCAGGGGGCGGCATGCCTTTGGCCGCTGCACCCTGCAGGCTCGGATTTATGGCCCCAAGGACGCCAGCGGCAAGCGCAGCCTGCTGCGCAAGGAGCGTTTTGAGGAGGAGCTGCGCTCCGAGGGTTCGCTGATGCTTCCCGATCCGCATGGCTTGGCCGCGGCCTGTTTCCGGCGCGCGAACTACCGTTTGTTGGTCGACCTCGACCGCGGCGGTCGCTTGGCTGACCAGCGGGGCGCCGAGGAGAACGAGGCCCGGGCTAGCGAGCCCGAAAAGCGCGAGTGGAGCGCGGCGCCGAAGCGCTGAGACCCCCTTCACGCCCCTCCTTGCGAGGCTCGGAAAAGGCCATCTCCCGGCGCCACCTAGCCCTATCCCGCTCCCTGCTTGGATTGGAGAGGGGCTTAGAAAAACCACCATATATAGATTGTCATCCGGGAGTGGCCACAATATGTTCCCTCGCTCGCCTGACGGCGTGGTCGGGCGAGGGGATGTGCTGCGCGGCTCTGGGCCTAGTGGATCGAAGAGATCTGGGGGGGCAGAGGGATCCGGGAGAATGGTTCTCGGCGTGGGGGGCGTCTCGGCCTGCTGTCTGGGGGATGGGGAGCATTCTCCAAGCTTCTGCTTCGGGCACCCGATACCACGCACGAACTTGCTACGAGTCCTCGACCTCCTAGGTCGGTACTTGTAGTTCCTGACGCCGCCTTGGGAGGGGGGAGATGAAGGTCGAGCGCCTTTTTACGAAGAAGAAGGATGGTCCGTACGCGGGGATTCGCTTTGTCGAGCGCAATAGCGAGATCCGCAATCCGGACGGCAGCATGGTTTTCCAGCACAAGGGGCTTCGTGTTCCCGAGGACTGGAGCCAGGTGGCCACGGACATCCTTGCCCAGAAGTACTTCCGCAAGGCCTCGGTGCCTCAGGTTGAAGGTCTTGACGAGGCACGTTGGAGTTACGAGAAGCCCAAGAGCCAGGGCAACCTCATCGGGCGAGTGCTGGAAGACAGCGACGGCGCAGCGAAGCTCGGTGGCGAGCACGACGCTCGCCAGGTCTTCCACCGCTTGGCGGGGACCTGGACCTATTGGGGCGACAAGTTCGGCTACTTCGATGGCCGAGAGGACGCGAAGAGCTTTTACGACGAGCTGAGCTACATGCTCGCCTCGCAGATGGCCGCGCCCAACTCGCCGCAGTGGTTTAATACCGGGCTGTACTGGGCCTATGGCATCGCTGGGCCGGCGCAGGGGCATCGCTTCGTCGATCCCAAGACTGAGAAGATGAAGGCGGCCGACAACGCCTACGAGCACCCGCAGCCACACGCCTGCTTCATCCAGAGCGTCGAGGACGATCTGGTCAATGAGGGCGGCATCATGGACCTGTGGACGCGCGAGGCGCGCTTGTTCAAATACGGCTCCGGCACCGGGTCGAACTACTCGAACATCCGCGGCTTGGACGAGCCCCTCTCTGGTGGTGGGCGCAGCTCTGGCCTGATGAGCTTTCTCAAGATCGGCGACCGGGCGGCGGGAGCGATCAAGTCGGGTGGGACCACCCGGCGCGCGGCCAAGATGGTCTGTCTGGACATCGACCACCCCGACATCGAGGACTTCATTTCCTGGAAGCATGTGGAGGAGCAAAAGGTCGCGGCCTTGGTGGCCGGATCCAAAACCCTGCGCAGGCATCTGCAGGCGATGCTCGACGCAGCCTGGAGCCTTCACGATTCGGGCGAAGAGCGCCTGGACGCCGATCCACGCACGAACAAGGAGCTGCGGCGGGCCGTGCACTTGGCGCGTGCGGCCTACGTGCCGGACGCCTTCCTGCGCAAGGCGCTGCAGGCCCTGGCCGAGGGGCGCAAGGAGTTGGATCTGGCCGAATACGATACGTCTTGGGATAGCGAGGGCTACCTGACGGTTTCGGGGCAGAACTCCAACAACTCGGTCCGCGTCCCGAACAGCTTCTTCGACGCGCTCGAAAAGGATGAGGACTGGGAACTCTTCCGCCGCTACGACGGCAAGACGGCCAAGAGCCTCAAGGCCCGCGAGCTTTGGGACAAGGTCTGCTACAGCGCGTGGTCCTGTGCGGATCCGGGGCTGCAGTACGACACCACGATTAACGAGTGGCACACCTGCCCTGAGGGGGGGCGCATCAACGCGAGTAACCCCTGCTCGGAGTACATGTTCCTCGACGACACGGCCTGCAACCTAGCCTCGCTCAACCTCTGCAAGTTCCTCCGCAGCAACACGGAGCATCGGGCAGAGCTACGCGAGGGTGAGGAACTGGTCGAGTTGCCGGGCAGCCACTTCCACTTCGACATCGAAGCCTTCCGTCACGCCGTCCGTATCTGGACCGTCGTGCTCGAGATCTCGGTGCTCATGGCCAGCTTCCCGAGCGCTTCGATCGCCCAGAAGAGCTTCGAGTATCGGACGCTCGGACTCGGCTATGCCAACCTTGGCACCTTGCTGATGCGTGAGGGCATTGCCTACGACAGTGAAGAGGGGCAGGCGATCTGCGCCGGGATCACTGCGATCCTCACCGGCGAGAGCTACGCGACCAGTGCCGAGATGGCGCGCGAGCAGGGGCCCTTCCCTCGCTATGCCGAGAACCAGGAGCACATGCTCCGCGTCATTCGCAATCACCGCCGGGCGGCGTACGGAGCCGCGGCTCTCGATTACGAGGGCCTTTCGATTGTGCCGCAGACGATCTCGGAGCAGCACTGCCCGGCAGATCTACTCTCTGCCGCCCGCCAGTCCTGGGACCGCGCCCTCGACCTGGGCCAAGCGCACGGCTACCGCAACGCCCAGGTCACGGTGATCGCGCCGACGGGAACCATCGGCCTGGTCATGGACTGTGACACGACCGGCATCGAGCCCGACTTCGCCCTGGTCAAGTTCAAGAAGCTCGCTGGTGGTGGCTATTTCAAGATCATCAACCAGAGCCTGGTTCCGGCCCTCGAAAGCCTGGGCTACGTCCACTCGCAGATCGAGGACATTGTGGCCTATGCCAAGGGGCACGGCACCCTGCTGGGAGCGCCGGCGCTGCACCACGAGGCGCTGAAGAGCCGGGGCTTTACGGAGGATGCTCTCGAGAAGCTGGAGTCTAAGCTCAAGGCGAGCTTCGATCTGAGCTTCCCGTTCAGCGTCTGGAACCTCGGCCAGGACTTCGTGATCGAGGAGCTGGGTGTCGACCCGGTGGCGATGGAAGCGCCCGACTTCGATCTCTTGGCAGCCCTGGGCTTTAGTGCTGAGGAGATCCAGGCCGCGACCGACTACTGCTGCGGCACCTTGACGGTCGAAGGGGCGCCGCACCTGCGCGACGAGCATCTGCCGGTCTTTGACTGTGCGAACAGATGTGGGCGCAAGGGCAAGCGCTTCATCTCCGTGGCTGCGCACTTGCACATGATGGCCTCGGCCCAGCCCTTCCTTTCCGGCGCGATCTCCAAGACCATCAATATGCCGACCGAGGCCAGCGTTGCCGAAACCGGCGAGGCCTATATCGAGGCCTGGCGCCTGATGATCAAGGCCGTGGCCCTGTATCGCGACGGCAGCAAGCTGAGCCAGCCGCTCTCGAGCCTCTCCCTCGACGAATTCGGGGAAAGCCCCGAGGAGACGGAGGCAGAGGCTTCCGCCACGGCGTCGAGCCAGGAGACGCCGACGACGGTCTCTCGCGAGATCGAGCAGGTCGCGGTGATGGCGACCGAGCGGGTGCTGGAGCGCATGCGCGGCGGCAAGATCGCGCGCATTACCAGCGCGCCTTCGCCTTCGACGCACACCGCCGCACGCGATCCCTTGCCGCAGCGCCGTTCGGGCTATACCCAGAAGGCCAATGTCGGGGGGCACAAGGTCTATCTGCGCACTGGTGAGTATGCCGACGGCAGTCTCGGCGAGATCTTCCTCGACATGCACAAGGAGGGCGCGGCCTTCCGAAGCATGATGAACTGCTTCGCCATCGCCGTCTCCCTCGGCCTCCAGCACGGAGTGCCGCTGGATGAGTTCGTGGACGCCTTCGTCTTCACCCGCTTCGAACCCTCGGGCTCGGTGAAGGGGCATGAGCGCATCAAGTTCAGCACCTCGATCATTGACTACATCTTCCGCGAACTCGCGGTGACCTACCTGGGCCGCGATGACCTGGCCCATGTGCCAGCCGAAGAGATGGAGTCGCCGAGCGGCACGACGACTGGGCCAGGTTCGGCGAGTGACCGTCCCTCTTCCCAGTTGCAACTGCGGGAGAATGCTCCGGAGCAGGCGAGCCCTTCTCCCTGCGAGGATGCGGCCGATGCTCCGGTCCTGACGCCCCAGTCGCGAGCTGGTGGCGATGCCAGTCCAAGCCCCAGGCCCGTAGCGGTCAGCACTGGGGAAGACGGGATGCTCCGGAGCCAGGAACAGGAGATCGCCGAGGCCCGGATGAAGGGCTACGAAGGCGATGCCTGCGGCGAGTGCGGCTTCTTCACGCTGGTGCGCAATGGCACCTGCCTGAAGTGCATGAACTGCGGGGGGACCAGCGGCTGTTCCTGAGCCGCAGCCTAGCAGGCTCTCAGGAACAGGCCCGCGAGCGACAGAGTGCCGGATCCGGAGCTCTGTCGCCGTGCGGATCTTTCAACGGCCTACTGAACCTTTGTCACGGTTCCTGAGTTAGGCGACGAACGAATCGGAAACACGCGTGCCTCCTGCGCTTGGGGAATCTGCCTGCTTGGCCGGCTCTTGGAAAAGAGCGGCAGTGAAGGTCGGCAGAGGGGACAGCCGCAGGAGGCGCGTTTTTTTCCCAGGCTGCTTGTAGAGCGCCACCCTTAGGCGGGGGGGCTCTTAGGCGGGGGGGCTCTTAGGCGTCCAGCCAGTCGCGCAGCCGAATGAGGCCGATCTCGGTCTTCATGTCGGGAATGCGCCCATCCCGGCAGCGGGCAATCGCCTCGTGCAGCTTTAGGATCACCAGGCCGCCGACTTCTTCCATCGTCGAGCCGTCGCCTTGGGGCGGTTGCGCCAGGGCAAAGTCGACCTGAGCTGCGCAGAAATAGACCATTTCATCGGCCACCCCAGGGCTGGGGAAGCTAGCCCCACCTAGTGGCAGGATCGCCTCGGGCTTCACGCTGAGGCCGACTTCTTCCTGGCACTCGGCCGCCGCCCGTAGGCAGAGCCCGAGCTCTTTGGGATGTTCGCTGTCGCTGGCTTCGAGGACGCCGGCCACGGTCTCCAATAGGGTCGAGGGAGGATTCTCCTCGGGGAAGGGGATGGCCTCGTTCCGGCGCCGCAGCCAGATCGGGGGGCGAAGGTTCTCGCGCAAACCGACACGGATGCCGGCATCGCTGCGCTCAAAGAGGACGACGGTCACGGCGTCGACCGCGGGGCGGCTGATCACGTCGCAGGGATAGGGCTCGCTCTTGCTGCCGTCGCTGTAGACGTTGCGCACCCGGTAGCGGTAGAGCTTGAGGAAACCCTCTTGTGGGCCTCGCTGCTCTGCCAGGTCCTCGAGGATCTCGAGGTCTCGTAGATGCTCGCCGCGCCGCGCTGGGCTCATAGGAACCAGTCCATTCGCTCGGTTGTGCTCTCGAGGAGGTCCAAGTCGACGCCGTTCTTCACCAGGTCCTCCAGCCACCAGTTGACCGAGTGGTAGAGGCAGGTGACCTCGCTGCACTCGATGGAGGCGTCGAAGCGATCGAGGATCTTGGCGGTGCTCTGGGCAGTGATGCCGAAGGCCTGCTCCCCGGCATAGGCGTCGCGCCCGCCAATCTGCGCCTTCTCGACTCCGCGGTGGGCCGGGCAGTTGTACAGGCCCAAAGGGCTCAGGACCTGGCGCAGCGCCTGCATGTGGCAGATCTGCGGCTGCTGGGTGAAGTCCTTCCAGTTGCCCTGCTCGAGGACCCGGAGGTTGATCGATTCGGTGACCCGGAAGTCCTCGGTTTCGTAGGTCTTGGCTTCGTCGACCAGACTGCGGATTCTGGCCAGGACCTGGCTCAGTTCCTGCTGCGCTTGCTCGGGGTCCATGACCTCGGAGCCCTCCAGCGTCCGGGTGAGGAAGGGCTTGAGCGAGATGTAGCTGAAGCGATGCTCGCGGGCGAGCTTGGTGGCCTCGACGATCTCTTCGATGTTGGGCACGATGCTGACGCCCTCTTCGCGCTCGGCGCCGTCCCAGACGATGATGTAGCTAAAGCCCACCAGCACATCTGGCTGCCGTTCGCGCATCTTCGGCACCCAGCTGCAGATGTCCTCAAGCGTCAGCGACAGGATGGGATTGTGCATCTTCTGGAAGGTGGCGTCGGTCCCCGAGTCGAGGGAGAGCCGAACCCAGTCACCCTTGCCCAGCACGTCCATGATCGCCAGCAGCTTCTTGTTGCGGCTGCCGTTGCTGACGATCGCCACCTGCAGCCCTAGCTCTTTGAGGAAGCGCACCATGCGCTCGAAGCCCGGGTAGATCGTGGGCTCGCCGCCACCGATCAGAATCACGGACTTAAGGCCTCGCTCGGCCAGCTCCGCGATCGACTGCTCAAGCTTGGCGTGCTCGTATTTGATCGGGCTGTTCAGGATGTCCCAGTCGATGCAGTGGTCGCAGCGGTAGTTGCAGGCGGTGGTCAGGTCGAGGTTGATGGAGATCGGTGCGATCTCGGGCATGGCCGGGAGTTCGCGGCCCTTCGCTCTCGCCTCGCGCAGCGCACGCTGCCAGCGCACGTAGTCAAGGACATGGGGATACAGCGAGGGCTGCTTGAGCTTGGCGGCAAAGTCGTGTGTTGGCGCAACGCGCCTGACAGGAGAACAGCCTCCCGGCTTCTCGGAGTTCATAGTGACTCTCCCCTCGGCTGACGGCTGCTAGGGTTGCCAAACTGAGAGCACCCAAACTGAGAGCACCAGGTGGCCTCGAGGGTTTCGAGCATTTCGATGCGCTGCACGGCGGCGTCTTGGGCTACTGGGGCCTGGCCCTGCTGGAGAGCTCGGACAAAGTCGTGGACCAATTGGCGACTCGGATCGGGGTAGGGGAGCTGGCGCCCATCGCAGTGGAAGGCCATCTCGTAGCTCGGCATAGAGACCTGTCGATGCGCCCAATGGCCATCGAAGGCATAGGCCGCCGGGCGCGGCACTTCGAGGCCATGCACGAGTTCGACGTGGACATCTAGGCAGCGCTCGCCACTGCGCCAGCCGAAATGGACGCTGACCCGGGTCTGCTTAGGGTCGTGGAGCACGAAGCGGGGCGCGAGCAGCTGCCCAGGCGTTTCGCTGCTGGCCTGCAGCAGGCTGAACGCATGCGGCAGGGCGTCGGGAACCTTCTCCCAGCCGCGGCTGATCGGGGCCAGCAAGAACTCGAAGCTCTGCTTGGCCTCGCGTCGAACTCCCGGATGTAGCTGGTCGTAGGCCGGCAGCGTCCAGGGCCACTGGGCGTTGATCCACAGATGCCGCCTTTGGCGCTGGGCCTCGGCGACGATGCGACGGGCGTGTTCGGAAGCCTCGCTCAGGCCCCAGATCATCGGCTTCTCGCAGAGGATGTGCAGGCCATGGGCCAGGGCCCGTTCCAGCGCCGGGAGATGGCTGGCGATGGGGGAGGCGATGAGAACTGCGTCGAGCCGCTCCTGGGCGAAGGCGCTTTCCATGGACCCGTAGCAGCGCAGTTCGTGGCCAAGCTTGGCAGCTAGGGCCTCAGCGGCGCTGCGCGTCCTGGCGGCATCTCGGCCCACGAGGACCTCGACGCGGGCCCCGGCCTCCTCGGCAAAAGCTGCGAGAAAGGGACCGAGCCCCTGGCGTGTCCGGCCTGGCCCAATCAAGGCAAGGCGCGGCCTTTCGATCGAATCTTGCTCCCGTTCCCCTGGCATCAGCCCATTGTGGGCCGAGGAGAGAGCTTAGGCAAAGACTCGCTTCCGCAGCCGCGGTGCGAGTTTGTTAGCTGCCTGCTTGGCTTCGTCTTCTTGACCGCGGAGAAGTCCGGTGCGAATCCGGCGCGGGCCCGCCACTGTCAGGCGACGCTCGGCTTGCTGGGCGCTCCGAGTCAGATCCCCGTAGCCAGTTCCCCTTGGTCCTCGAGGAACAGGACCTTTGATCTCCAAGATGGCTGTTTGCTTGCGGGTTGCGGCGCTCGCCTTCGCCGGCTCTGCGCTTCGGTCCTGCGAAGAGAGCTAGCGGGACACGGAAGCCGCAGGGGGCCGGGTCTTGCTGGAGAGTCCCGCAGCGGCTCGCTGTCCTCGATGGCGATCGCTTTCATGCCGGGATTGTTTGCGATGCCGCTGGGCCCCAGGCCCTGGCTGCTGCCATGGCGTGGTGGCAAGACTCTGGTCGAAGTCCCAGAATGCAGGTGGAAAAGCAGATGAATCCCGGCAAACCCTTCGCACAACCGTTCCAGGACTACGAGATCGTCGAACGTCTCGGGGCCGGCGGTATGGGGGTGGTGTTTCGGGCTCGACGTAAGAGCGACGGAATGGAGCTTGCTCTCAAGGTCCTGCATCCCTCGCGTTCGCGCAATCATCGCTATCTTGAGCGGCTGCGCCGCGAGGCCGAGATCTCGATGCGGCTTGACCATCCGCACGTCGTCAAAGGCCACGGTTTCGGCGAAGAGGGCGGCTACCACTTCTTGGTGATGTCCTATGCCCCGGGCAAGTCCCTGCGCGACTTACTCAAGCTCTGGGGACACTTCCCCGAGGGGCAGGTGCGGGAGATCGCCCGGCAGCTCGCCGACGCGCTGCGCTCGGCGCACGAGATGGGCATCGTGCACCGCGACGTCAAACCGGGGAACGTCCTGGTCGATGACGATGGGCAGGCGATGCTGACCGATCTCGGGTTGGCCAAGGCCGATACCGACACTACGGTGACCCGGGATGGGGCCACCGTCGGCACGCCTCAGTACATGAGCCCCGAACAGGCCAAAGACCCGGCCAGTGTCGATGAACGCGGCGACCTCTATTCCCTCGGCGCCACCCTCTACCACATGCTGGTCGGGTCGCCGCCCTTCGAAGGCGATTCGGTTGGCCAGCTGGTTCATCGCTTGATGACCGAACCGCTGCAGCCAGCCTCCGAGTTCTGCGAGCACCTGAGCCCGGGCTTCGATCTGGTGCTTCGTAAGCTGCTGGCCCGAGATCCTGAGCAGCGCTACCAGAGTGCGCGAGAGCTTCTGGCCGACCTCGATCGGCTCGAGGCCGGCGAGATGCCCAAGGTCAATGAGCGGGCTCTGCGCACAAAGCAAGCGGGGTCCTGGAGCTGGAGCGGTGCGCGCACTCTGCTCGCGGGCTTGGCGGCGCTCTTGCTGCTGGGCGTAGTCTTCCTGCTTTGGCCGCGAGCCGATCGGGATCCGAGAGAGAAAACTCCCTCTCAGGCTGAGCTCTGGCTGGCGCAGTTGCGGCAGCAGGACGCCTTCCGCTTCGGCCAACGCCTGCGTTATCTCGCCGAGCCGAAGACCTCCGAAATCGTTGGGCCTGGGGAGCTGGCGCGGCTGCGCAACCAGGTCACCGAGAGGTTTCGCCAGAAACTGGGGCCCTATCTGGAGCAGCGCTTCGATAAGGACGACTTCGTCTCTTGGATTGATGCGCACGGACTCGATCTTTGGCGCCGAGCGTATCTCCAAGGGTATGTCGTCCGGCAGCTAGAGGATCGCTTCGACCTGTCGCTTGCGGAATTCCCTGCCGTTGTTCGCCAGCAGTTCGAGACCTGGCAGCAAGAACGCGGGGCGAGCTTGGCCGGTCTGGTGCAGGAGCGGGTGCATCGTCTCGTTCAGCGGGTGCAGCGTGATTACGAAGACAAGCTGAGTCCGGGCATCGAGGCGCTGTGGGCCGATCGTGCGTATGGAAGCGTCGAGGCTCGGCTGCGCCCTATTCTTGAGGATCCTCTTTCGGGGCTCTTGGATAGCAGTGGCCGAGCTTTGCGAATACCAGCCGAGCTCGATGGGCTCTTCGATGGCTTTCGGGCCCGGGTGCGATCCCAACTCGGCAAGAACAGCCGGCTAGCGGCAGCGGATGTCGAGCGCTTTCGTTCTCTGACCGAAGCTGCGGTCGAGAGCGCGGTGGAGCTTGCGACCGACGACGCCGGCCATGGCGTAGAGAAGGCGCGGGCTCTGCTTGATCAGCTCAGTCGCGAACGTCTAGCTCCTGGGCGCCTGCCTTGGAAAGATCTGCCGCGCAAGGTTGAGTTCGAGCTGCGTGGCATCCAGGCCAAGGTTGAGCTGGCCAGGGAGAAGATCGACCGCCTGGCCGAGTCTCGGGATCGAGCCCTCCTGCGGGATCTCTGTGACACCATCCATGACGGACTCAGCGAGGACCTGGACGTCGCTCGGGCCCGCCGCACCTTGGGACAATTCCGCTTTGACAGCCAAGGGCTACGGGCGGAACTGCAGCGGCTGCATAGCGACCTCAACACTCTTGAGCGCTGCTTGGAGTGGATGCTCTCACAGCTGGCCCGCAAGAGTGAGCGCGACGAACATTGGTTCGTTCGGGGGCAAGACGTCTATGGACGGGTGCTTCGCATAGAGCGGAAGGAGCATGCTCCCCCGGTGCTGCTCTTGCGGGATCGCGAACACAAAGAGCACCGTGTTCAGCTTCATGAACTCTTGCCCCGGCAGGTCCTTGACCGGCTGGAGGCCAGTGCTCCCGAGAAGCTTACCGAACATCGGCTAGGGATTGGCCTCTTCCTCCTCTACAGCGACCGCTTGGCCTCGGCCCAGGACTGGCTGCTGCGAGCGGGACGCTTTGACGGGGAACTGCGGGTCCGCGTCGAGCGGCGACGCCAGCGTTTGGCCATCCGGGCGCGGGATCGGGGAGCGGAGATCGAGCGGCGCATGCGCAGTGCCGAGCGCTACCTCAATGCCGGGCGCAGCGAGGCGGCGGCCGAAATCCTGCGCGCGCTCCGCGCTAGCTTTGCCGATGAGGTGCTTGGGTCCAGGCACCAGCCGCAGATCCTGAAGCTTGAGCACCGGGCCGCACGTCTGATCAAGCTGCGGGCGCTCCGAGAGCAACTGGATCCGCGCCTACGTGGCCCGGATACGCTGCAACTCGAGGGCGAGGCCGGCAAGGAACGGCTCACGGCGCGTGTGGCGGTGAACTCGGCAGCCAGCTTCGGAACGGGGCTCGATTCTTGGCGCAAACAAGGGGGTAGCTTCGTCCCCTTCGCTAGGAGCCGGGTGGCGATCGAAGAGAAAGCTCTCGCAGAACAGCTGCGCTTGCCCTTCCCGGTCTTTGCTCCCAAGGCCAGCTCCACTCTGCGCTTGGAACTAGCCATCCCTGGCGAGGGCCCGGCCCTCGATGCCCTGGTCATCGAGTGGTGGGGGGCGCGGTTACTGTTCGTGCAAGACATGTTCCAGGCCAGGGCACAGTTGCTCTCAGCTCGAGGTGCCAGCGAAAACACCCTGGCGCAGCTGCTCAGCGGCGAAGGAAGCGCAGCTCCCTTCCTCTTGCGAGGAGCCCTGCAGCAAATCGAACTGGAACGCGGGCCGGAGCGAATCGATGGGCGGCGCCGCTGGACAGTACGGATCGACGGCCACCAGCTTTGGTCGGGCAAGCTACGCGACCTGCGCGGAGCCAAGGCCGAGCTGCGCCTAAGCTTCGCGGGCGGCATGGGCTTTCGCCTCTTGGAAATCGAAGGCGCGCCGCGCTGAACTGCGATATTGAGCCGGAAGATGGGGGGCGCTGCAGCTTCCCTGATCACGCGGAATACGACGTGGCCCAAGCGCCCCTTAGCCGCCGACTTCTTTTTCGCGCGAAAGGGACGGTAGAGCCCGCCCGCCCAAGCAAATCGGGCGGGCGGGGCAAGTGCCGCAAGAGGACGGGCAAGACGCGGCTTAGACGCGGAATCGCGTCAAGAGTTGTTGCAGCCCATCGGTCTGCGAATCGAGAGCCTGTACGGCAGAGGAGGTTTCCTCACTGCTTGCCGCGTTCTGTTGGGTCACGGCATCGATTTGCGACAGGGCATCGCGGATCTCCGAGAGGCCGCGGGCGCCTTCTTCGTTGGCTTGCGAAATCTCGGAGACGAGTTTGCTGGTCTCCTGCACGCGTTCTGCAATCCGTACCAGGGATTCGGAGGTCACGCTGGTGATCTCTTCACCTGTCCGCACCTGCGAGAGCGAGGCCTCGATCAACTGTGTGGTCTCCTGCGCCGCGCGGGCACTGCGAGAGGCGAGTGCGCGCACCTCTTCCGCCACAACGGCGAAGCCCTTGCCGTGCTGCCCCGCGCGCGCAGCCTCAACGGCGGCGTTGAGGGCTAGCAGGTTGGTTTGGAAGGCGATGTCGTCGATGACCTTGATGATGTTGCTGATCTTCTGGCTCGAATCGCTGATCCCGTGCATCGCAGCGGTCAGCTCTTCCATCTGTTTCTGGCCCGTCAAACTCTGCTTCGCCGCTTGACTTGAGTTGTCATCAGCCGAGCGCGCACCCTCAGCGGTGTTCGAAGCCTGCAAGTTGAGCTCGGCGACACTGCTACCGATTTCCTCGAGCGAGGCAGCCTGGCGCGTCGCGCCATCGGAGAGTTCCAGACTGGCCTTTGAGATCTCGCGAGTGCCGTTACGCATGTGCGATGCTGCACTCTGGATCTCGGAAACGAGTTTGCGCAGCCGGGTAACCATGCCCTGGAGAGCGTTGCCCAACTCGTCGTTCGGCCCTGAGACTTTGGGCTGGACGGTGAGGTCGCCCTCGGCGATATCCCGAGCCACCTGTGCCTGCCCTTGTAAGACTTCACACATCGAGTTGAGTGCGCTTCCCAAATGGCCCACTTCGTCATCCCTTGAGACATCCATTCGCACCGAGAGTTCGCCAAGAGCCACCTGCTGAGCAACGGCGACCGCCTTGCCCAGAGGGCCGGTGATGCGACGAGCCGACCAGAGAAATAACACAGTGGCAACGACACCAGCGATCAGCGCAAGTGCGAGAAGCCCCATGGTTTCCTCGTGCCCTACCTCTGCGACGGCTCGGGCACTGGCTTCGAACTCTTCGACGTAGGCTCCCACGCCAATCGCCCAGTCCCAAGGCTCAAAGTACAGGCAGTGAGCGACCTTCCTCTGGACCGGCTCGGAGGGGGAGTTGCGCCATGAGTATTCCACGATCGCTGGCTTGGCCGGATCTGAACTCTTGGCTGCGCGCACGATGTCGCGAATAAAAAAGTCTCCGTTCAGGTCCTTCAAATCCCATAGATTCTTGCCTTCGTTTCGAGGATTCTTGGCGACGACGCAAGTTCCTTCTGAGTCGAGTACGAAGACATATCCACTCTCGCCAATCTGTATCGAAGCAAGGGCCTTACGGAGGGCTGAGGTTGTCTCCATCGGTTGTCCAAAGTACAGGGCGCCTATGACCTTGCCCGCGTTGTCTTTCAAGGGCTTGTAGGCGGAAAGATACCAGCTGTCGACGACGAAGGTTCTGCCAGTGAGCGTCCGCCCCGCGAGAATTGCGGAGATGACTGGGTTGGGCTGCCCATCGGGATTCGTCGCTGGGATGTAGGTCCCAATCGCCCGCTGGCCATCCTTCTTCTTGATGTTGGTGCAGACACGGAGCATGTCGCCGCGCTCATTCATACGCTGGAAGATGGTGGCTACCCCACCAACCTGTTCGCGTACCGCATCGACGATCGGGGCCTTCTTCCTAGCGTTTCTGACCTGCCCAAGCCAATGATCACCGACCATGAGGCGGGGCAAAGAGAGAGGCTGGGCCTGCTTGTTGAGCTGATGAACCGCGGTCCAGGAGACTGCTTGTTTTTCGTCAAGGTGCAGCCTGCCCTGTCCCGCAAGCGTCCTCTCCGCCACTCGAAGACCCGACTGCACTACCTCTGTGAGAATTTGCTGTTGGCCTTTGCAGCTGGCGTAGACGCTCTGCGCCGTTTGAGTGAGGTTCTTGTGCCCCAACTTGCGGCATACCTCCCCTGCCTTGTTCGAAGCGAAGGATTGGCCATCGACCGCCATCCAGGTGGCGATTCCTAGCGGTAGGAGCGATGTGGTGAAACCGAGAAGGAGCAGTTTTCTCTGGAGTGACTTGGTAATAAAGTGCATGAGATCTGAGAACCGAAGGACAAATCTTTTCTCGCAACAGCCTTCGCATGCCGCAATTTGCTTTCCTCTTCGGTGAGGCGGAGCCAGGAGCTTGATGCGTTTTCTGGGTTCGCTTAATTCGGCTGCTCTAGTCTCCAATAATATGGGTGATACAAGGACTCTCCTTGGTTTAGGGGCAGAGCTTCCCTCCCAGAAACTATGCAAGGCGGAAGCCGATCAACTGCTGCTTTGGGTCGCCCCCTCTCTCCACCTGAGGGCCATCTCTCAGGCTCAGGTGCTCTGGCTCAGGCTCGACGCGTGACCGGCCAGTCGAGCGACCGTCGTTGCGCTGCTTGGGGCTGCGCTGCTTGGGAGGAAGCTGGGACAGTTCACACCCCGCAGTCTCCCCTAGGCCCCACAGTCTCCCCTAGGCCCCACAGTCTCCCCTAGGCCCCGCAGTCTCCCCTAGATCAAGGGGGGAAGATGGTGGAGGCGGGGGGAGTCGAACCCCCGTCCCGTGATGCCCGGCCGGACCCGTCTACGTGTGTAGTCCGTGATTTGGAGTCTCACTGGTTCCGGCTCCCAAGGACAGGATCCGGCACCAGCCAGCGAGAGTTGGATTTCGCCGCCACTTGCTCTCGCAACCGGTGGAGGCTAGCTCGCTGTGTATCGGAGGCGCGGGTCACGAGCGAACTCGCGGCTCCGTGGCTACGCTATCTAGGCAGCCAGGGCGAAGTGCTCATCGGCACATCAAAGTGTTTCCAGGGTTTTACGAGGCCACCTGGAACCTCGACACGCAAAGCCAGGCGCGACAGCATCCGGTCGATACCAGTCGCCCCCACATTGGTGGCCGAGCCTAGCATGAGCAGGGGCTTGCCGCACGATCTCTCAGGATTGCCCGCAACTCACCTGGGGTTGGAGCGACTGCGGCCTGTTAGCATGCCGCCATGGGTCCTCTTCGAGTTTTTCGCAGGGCGGGGCTTTTCGGGCTCGCCGCTCTCCTCCTTTCTTCCTGCTGGTCTTGGCGCAGTACGCAGATCGAGTTCGACTCGGTGGCAGGCTTTACCGAGGATCTGCTCGAAGAGCCGGAAGAACTCGAATGGCATACGGAAGCTCGGCGCTATCCCTGGATCTACCGGCAATTCGAAAGCTCGCTGATGACGATGTTCGCCGATGCCACCGGGGTCCAGCGGGTTATGCATCCGGTCAAGAACCCGGCTGGCTTCGCCAGTGATCGCATCCTCTGGCTTGCCGAACTCGCTGGTTCTGACCTGCTCCAGATAGGGGAGAGCACCTGGCGTTTGCTCTTCGTGATCGACCGGGATCCTTCGCCGCTGCATCGCATCTATGCCGCACAGGGGCTGGGGGTCTTGCTCCAGACCTTTGCCAAGCGCGATGCTTCCCGGGAAGGCCTGCGGGTCGTTGGACCTGAGCATCTGGGCTTGCAAGAGGGTGATGGCAGCTCCTACCGCCTGGCGGCGCGCAAGTTGTTGCCCAGGATCGAAGCGGCTTGGATCAGTGTCCGAGAGGACGAGATGCTGAGCGGCGGCGGGCGGGAAGACTTCGCACAGGCCGTCGATGCCCTGGCAAAGCTCAAGACCGGGAACCTGGAACAGGAACGCTTGCGGCTGCGCCTTCTGCTGGAGGCGGTGCGCTTCGAGCCGTTTCGACCGCTGCAGGAACGGCTTGCTGGCAGCCTGGTCTACGCGGTGCAGAGTGCCGCGGTGCATGGACTCCGGCGCAGTCTTCTCGATCGTGATGGGGACCTGCGTAACGCCGCCCTCGAAACCTTGAGCGAGCTCGGGGGGCCAGCGCTGCTCCCTCGGCTCCTGCAGATTCTCGAGGCCCGCCCCGAAGTCTTGGCGAACACGAGCTTCCACTGCGATCCCGATCCTGGGGTCCGGCGGGCGCTGGTGCATAGGTACTGGAGTGGAAACGCGGATTTGGCCGAAGAGCAGTTCGGAAGGGGACGCAGTGGCTTTGAGTTTTTGCACGAGCTTGCAGACTCGGATCCGGAGCTGTCCTTGCGTATCCTCGCTGCAGATGCACTCGCCTGGCTACTTGGCCGAGAGGCCGACCCCTTTGGCGAGTGGATTCCTGAGTGGTGGCAGAGCCACCGAGAGCGCATCCGCGGCCAGGCACAGCAAGGCCGCTGATTTCTGCCTCGTACCCCGATGACCCAGACGGAGCTCGTCCCGCCTTGCAGCGCAAGCACATGGTCAACCTGCTGAAGATCCTGGTCGCAGTGGCCCTCGTGGCCTTTGTCCTGTCCAACGTATCGTGGCGGGACCGGTACCAGATCGTCGAAAAGAAGGGAAAGGACAGCATCGTCCACGTGGAGCAGCCTGGCTCGATCCGGGGGGATTGGCGTGCTGACCCGCTCCGGTTTGTGCCGGAAGGACAGGAGGCCGAGATCGACCCTCGGGACAGGCTCGCGGAGTTCGAAGGAGCCAAGTTCGAGCTACGCCCGGGGCTGCCGACCTACCTGCGGGCCATGGACCTGCTCTATTTCTTCTTGGGCTCCTTGGGCTTCTTCGTCGGGGTCTTCGTCGGTTCGCTGCGCTGGCACTGGCTGCTGCGGGTCAACGAACTCGGGGTCTCCTGGAGCCAGGCCTTCCGCCTGACTTGGATCGGTATTTTCTTCAACAATGTCGTGCCCGGGCTCACCGGCGGCGACCTCGTCAAAGCCTTCTACATCGCCCGCATCACCGGCAAGAAGACCCGCTCGGTGTTGACGGTCATCGTGGACCGGGTGATGGGCTTGGTCGCACTGGCGGTGCTGACCGGCATCGTCGTCTTCTGGCGGGTCGGCGATCTCCCGATGATCGCTTACGGGGTCTGGGCCGGGCTGCTGGGGCTGCTGCTGGCGTCGACCTTCGTGCTCTCTCGGCGTCTGCGGAGCATGCTCAAGGTCGACCGCATCCTGCGGCGGCTGCCCGGCTCTCGGCTGCTGATGTCGATCGACGAGTCGCTCTACCTCTATCGCTCGCACCTTCCCGGGCTTTTCTTCTGGATGGCGGCCTCCGTTCTCAACCATGTCGTCATGGTCGGCGGCATCTACCTGATCGGAGAGGCCCTTGGGGTCGGCGCCAGCCCTCTGGACTATCTGATCCTGGTGCCGGTGATCCAGATTGCTTCGGCGGTCCCGCTCGCGCCCGCGGGTTGGGGGGTCGGCGAAGCGCTCTTCGGCTACCTCTTTAGTCACTATGCCTACCAGGGACTTCCCATGGCCAGCGTCAATGTGGGCGCTGCCATCGAGGTCATGCGCACGCGCGCCATTGCCCTTTCCATTGTCTACCGCGTGCAGATCATGCTTTGGTCTTTGCTCGGAGCCCTCTTCCTCGCTTTCCAGAAGGGGCGGGCAAGTTCCGAAGAGATGTCGCAGTTGATGAACGATTTGGACGAAGAAGAGCCCGGCTCTGCCGGGCGAGCTTGACTCGCCTTCCGAGTCTCACAGCAACGCTTACAGCAACGGCTTTGGAGGCCTCGTGCCGGTACTCAAACGCAAGCGATTCCTTAGGGTCAAGCTGGACATGGTCAACCGTTGCCAGCTCCGCTGCGTGATGTGCCACTTTGCCCATCCGGACTTCGTTGAGTCGGATATGGAGATGGACCGGCCCCTGCTTGAGAAGGTGGCCTCCGAGCTCTTCCCGTTGGCGCACGACGTCGTCCTCTCGAGCTCTGCCGAGCCACTGATTGCGAAGGAACTTCCGCGAGCACTCGAGCTGTGCCGGGAGTACGAGGTGCCCTTCTTCCACTTCTCGACCAATGCGATGGCCTTGACCGAGAAGATCATGGAGAAGGTCTGCGAGGTGCAGATGCCGGTCATGACCGTTTCGGCGGACGGGGCCAGCAAGGAGACCTTTGAGAAGATCCGGCGGCCGGCAAAGTGGGGGAGGTTCCTCTCTAAGCTCGCCTTGGTCGACCGGGTCAAGGAGCGACTCGGCAGCGAGTATCCGAAGCTCTCCGCCACCTGCGTGCTGATGCGCAGCAACATCGAGGAGGCCGCGGATTTTGTCCGCCTCTTTGCCGAGCATGGGGTTTCGGACATCAACTTTGTGCACATGGGCGTGCTGGGTGGTCTGGGCCTTGAGAACGAAACCCTCAGCTTGTTTCCCCAGCTCAGCAACGAAAAGATCGCCGAAGCCAAGTCGGTGGCGCAGGAGCTAGGGGTTGGGCTGATGGCTCCTATGCCCTTTCCAGAGTCGATGTATGAAAGCGCAGGCCGCGAGGAGGAGGCGGCGTCTTCGGACGAGGGTGGCGGTCAGGCCATCGTCGGCAGTGAGGGCGGCATCGACGTTTGCGAGTTTCTTGAGCACAAGAACCGCGAGTTCAACCTCGCCGTCACCAGTCGGGAAGAGCACCGGCGCATGTGCTACTTCCCGTGGTACTACATCCACGTCAATCCGAATGGGACCGTGTTCCCTTGCGGGCACTGGTTCGAGTTCTCGACCTTTGGCGACTTCACGAAGCAGAGCTTCGGTGAGATCTGGACCGGCCCCGAGTTCACCGAGCTGCGCCGACAGATCCGGGATCTAGAGCTAAGGCCGGTCTGCGCCAACTGCACGATCTCGGGCATGGGCCGTCCCGATGTCTTGGCGAGCTTTAGTCGGCGAGAAAAGCAGCGCGGCGGCTAGCTGAGCGGGCAGTATTTTCCCTGGTCTTCACTTGTGCGTTTCCCGCTTCCCTCCACCGGGTTAGCCTCCGGCCTCTTTGCCGCCTCTTCGGAGAAAGAGATATGAGCGTCCTCGTAGTTGGTTCGACGGCCTATGACACCATCCACACGCCTTTTGCAGGGCCCAAGGAATGCCTCGGTGGTTCGGCTACCCACTTCGCCCTCTCGGCCCGTTGGTTCAATGAGGTTCGCCTCGTCAGCGTGGTGGGGGAGGACTTCAAGGACAGTGATGTCCAGATGCTGAAGGACCAGGGTATCAAGACCGAGGGGCTTGAGATCGCCAAGGGCAAGACCTTTCGTTGGACGGGGAAATACAGCAGCGACATGAACCACCGAGAGACGCTCTCGGTCGATCTCAACACCTTTGGTGATTTCGACCCGAAGCTGCCGGAGGCTTGGCGCAGTTCTCCCTTCGTCTTCCTCGCCAACGGGCACCCGCTGGTGCAGGCGAAGGTGCTTGAGCAGGTCAGCGGCCCCAAGTTCGTCGTAGCCGACACCATGGATCTGTGGATCCATACCGCGAAAGACGAGCTGCTGGCCCTGATGCAAAAGCTGGACGGGATCGTGCTCAACGACGAAGAGGCCAAGCTGCTGACCGGCGAGCACAACCTGATCAAGGCGGGGCGCGCCCTGCTGCGTATGGGGCCGAGCATCGCGGTGGTGAAGAAGGGCGAGCATGGCTCCTTCCTGTTCAGCCAGTTCTTCCAGTTTGCGCTGCCGGCCTACCCGACCGAGAACGTGCTGGACCCCACCGGAGCGGGCGACTCCTTCGCCGGCGGCTTCATGGGCTACCTCAGCCAGCTCGAGTCGATCTCGGTCTGGAGCCTAAAAAAGGCGGTCGCGTATGGCACCTGCACCGCCTCACTCAACGTCGAGTCCTATGGCACTGAGCGCGTCGTGAATGCCGATCGCAGTGAGCTTGAGGCTCGCTACCAGGAGTTCCTGCAGTTCGCCCAGATCTGAGTCCGTAGCTCCTGAAACGGCCCTTGCGACTCCTCCTCGGAGTCTTTCCCGAAGCCCCCACGCAGCAGCAGCTGGTCGCGGCCGGTGATCAGCTGCGCCTGGGGCCCCTTGCCACTACCCGCTGCGCTTCCTCGGCGAGGTGAATGCGGACTGTGCGGCGCAGCTGCGGGCACGGCTGCCGGAAGGGCTGCGGGTGTTGCAGCCTTTTTCTATCGAGTTCGACGGGCTCGGTGCCTTCGCCAGCCAGGAGCGAGCCCGCCTCCTCTTTGCCGAGCTCCGGCACCTATTCTTTCCCAAGCTGGGCTTTGCTTGCGGGATCCTAGCCCTGGTGCAGAGCCACCTGGAACCGGGTGCGGTTCGCTAGGAATCGATCGAAGAATTCCGGATCGGGGCGTGAGCTTTGAAGGCGAGCTACGACTTGGGGAGTGCTGGCGCTAGGTTGAGCCTTCGCCCATGGGGGGATTTTCGAATCAGGCTTGCGTCGGCCATAGCGGCCCTGCAAGCTGGACCGAGTTAGGTAAGCGTTAGGGCTGGGGCGCGTCATAGGGTCTCAGGCATATTTTGGAGGGGAGCCATCATGGCAAAGAAGAGCAATGACAGCCCGGCGAAGGGCGCAAACAGCAGTGAGAAGCGTGGACCGAGCCCGGCGCTGGATGGAGCCCTGCAGGCCATTGAGCGGAGTTATGGCAAGGGCTCGATCATGCGGCTCGGAGACGGGACCGTCGTCCCGATCGAGGGGATCAGCACCGGCTCTCCCAGCCTGGACCTAGCCCTCGGTGGGGCGGGCGTGCCGCGAGGCCGCATCATCGAGATCTACGGCCCCGAGTCCTCGGGCAAAACGACCCTGACCCTGCACATCATTGCCGAGGCGCAGAAGCGGGGCGGCATGGCTGCCTTCATCGATGCGGAGCACGCTCTGGATCCTAGCTATGCGCAGAAGCTGGGCGTCAACCTCAGCGAGCTTCTTGTGTCTCAGCCGGACTCCGGCGAGCAGGCCTTGGATATCGCCGAGACTCTCGTCAAGTCCAATGCCCTCGACGTGATCGTCGTCGATTCGGTTGCCGCGCTCGTGCCCCGGGCCGAGCTGGAGGGAGACATTGGCGACTCGCACGTCGGACTGCAGGCGCGGCTGATGAGCCAGGCCCTACGCAAGCTGACCGGCATCTGCGCCAAGTCGCGGACCTGCCTCATCTTTATCAACCAGATCCGTGAAAAGATCGGGGTCATGTTTGGCAGCCCCGAGACCACCAGTGGCGGCCGCGCCCTCAAGTTCTACTGCTCGGTGCGCATGGACATCCGCCGCATCGGCCAGATCAAGAGCGGCGATCGGGTGGTCGGCAATAGGACCAAGGTCACGGTGGTGAAGAACAAGGTCGCCCCGCCCTTCCGCAAGGTCGAGTTCGACATTATCTACAACAAGGGGATTAGCCGTATTGGCGACGTCCTTGATCTGGCCCTCGATCACAAGATCGTGCAACGCAGCGGCGCCTGGTTCAGCTTCGGCGAGACGCGACTAGGCCAAGGCCGCGAGCGCGTGGTCGACATGCTCGAAGAGAACCATGATCTGCTCGAGACCATTCAGACCCAGGTCTTCGCGGCGATCGCCAGCGCCGAGGCCGCGCGTGAGAACAAGGGCAAAAAGGGCCCCGAGCCGCGCAAGATGAGCAGCAGCGCCTAACAGCCCGTTTTCGGCCTCGCGAGCCGCAGGGTGCCGGATTCGCTGCCGTTTGGGCTTCGGGGGGCTGCAGCTCTCCTGAAGCCTGCGTTTGTAGCAGGCACCCGCCGCGGGTGCCCCGAAGCTGACATCCCGAAGCTGACATTCTGCTTCCGTCGCCCCAACAATCTGCCAGCAACTGGGTATGGACTGAGGCGCTTTGCTGTCGTGCATCTTTCTCAGCGCTTCGCGAGGTCTATGCTCTTGCCCCTTTTCCCTTGAGGGAGCCCCACGATGAAGAAGCTCAGCGGAGCCGAGGTTCGCGAGACCTACCTGAAGTGGTTTGAAGAGCGCGGGCACCAGCGCCTGCCTTCCGACTCGCTTGTGCCTTCGAACGACCCGACCCTGCTCTTCACCGGCGCGGGCATGAACCAGTTCAAGGACATGTTCCTAGGTAAGGGGTCGCTCCCGTACACCCGGGTCACGACTTCCCAGAAGTGCATGCGGGTGCCCGACCTTGAGAACGTTGGCCTGACGGCAGGCCACCACACCTTCTTTGAGATGCTGGGCAACTTCTCCTTCGGCGATTACTTCAAGAGCGACTGCATTCCTTGGGTTTTCGGCTTCTACACCGAAGCTCTGGGGCTGCCGCGGGAGCAGCTGGTCGTCACCGTCTACAGCGACGATGACGAGGCCTACGGCATTTGGCAGGAGGCCACCGGGTTGCCGGCAGAACGCATCTATCGCTTTGGCGAGAAAGAAAACTTCTGGCCGGCGAGCGCACCGAGTAAGGGCCCCAATGGTCCGTGCGGTCCCTGCTCTGAGGTCTACTTCGATTGGAACCCCGATGAGCCGCTCCCCAGCCCCGAGGGCTTGGAAGAGCTGCCGACTCCACGTTTCGTCGAGATTGGGAACTGCGTCTTCACCCAGTTTGACCGGCAGGAGGACGGCTCGTTGCCGCCGCTGCCGCAGCGAAACATCGATGTCGGACTCGGGCTTGAGCGCACGACGGCGGTGCTACAAGGGGTGCGCAGCAACTTCGACACCGACATCTTCCAGGGCTACCTGCAGTTCATCGCCGAGCGTGCCGGCAAGCGCTATGGAGAGAATGCTCGCGATGATGTGCACATGCGTCGCATTGCCGACCATGCTCGCGCTGTGAGCTTTTGTATTGCCGACGGGGTCTTGCCGAGCAACGAAGGGCGCGGCTACGTGCTGCGCAAAATCCTGCGGCGTGCTTGCCGGAGCGGTTATGAGCTGGGGCTGGAGCAGCCCTTCCTGCACGAGCTGACCGGACTGGTTGGCCAGCAAATGGGGGAGGCCTACGGCGAGCTCCTTGAGCACCGCAAGCAGATCGCGGCGCTGACGCTGCAAGAGGAGAAGGGCTTTCGCCAGATCTACACGGCGGGGGTGGCCCGCTTTGAGGCGTGGTTTGAGCAAGCTACGAAGCAAAGCGAGCAAGGACAAAGCGACTGGCCCAGGGTCGAGGTCGAGGAGCGAGGCAGCTTGCCGATGATTCCGGGCTCGGGCACGGCCGTCTTTGAGCTGCACGACACCTTCGGTTTCCCGGCCGACATCTCGCGCTCCCTTCTCTATGACCGCGGCTTTGCTATCGACGAAGAGGGCTTCGAAGGGGCGATGGAGGCTCAGCGTCGGCGGGCCCGTGACCACTCACAGCTCAGTGGCGAGGTCTTTGCCGGTGGCTTCGTTTCCGAGCTCAAGGCCGCGAAACTGCCGGTCACCGAGTTCCTGGGCTACGAGAGCTGCCAGAGCCAGGCCCGCGTCTTGGCTCTGGCCGAAGGCGAGCAGCGGCAGGCGCGGCTTAGCGCCGGGGCTTCGGGCCAGGAGCGGGTGCTGGTCGTCGACCGCAGCCCCTTCTATGCCGAATCCGGCGGCCAGGTGGGCGACACTGGGACCTGGCGCAGTAACGCGGCAAGCAGTCGTCCCGCCAAGGGAAGGATTCTCGGTTGCAGCAAGCAGGATGAATACTGGCTGCACCAGCTGCTGATCGAGGAGGGCGAGCTGGCCGAGGGCGAGGAGCTCAGCCTCTGTGTCGATCTTGAGCGTCGCCGGGCCATCGAGCGCAACCACACCGCCACCCACTTGCTTCACCAGGCCCTCAAGGACGTGCTGGGCGAGCACGTAGCCCAAGCGGGTTCCCTGGTTGCCCCCGATCGCTTGCGCTTCGACTTCACCCACGGCGAGCGCTTGAGCCCTGAGCAGCTGCGAGAGGTCGAGCGCATCGTTTCGCGCGAAATCATGGCGGCGACCCAGCTATCGCCGCTGCAGATGTCGCTCAGTGAGGCCAAAGGCGCCGGATTTACCGCCCTCTTTGGCGAGAAGTACGGTGCAGAGGTCCGGACCCTGGCGATTGGCGAATACAGCAAGGAACTCTGTGGGGGGACCCACGTAGCCAACACCGGGCAAATTGGCCCCTTCCGCATCGTTACTGAGACTTCGGTAGCAGCGGGCGTCCGTCGCATCGAGGCGCTGACCGGTGTCGAGGCCCTTGAGCACCGCCAGAAGGAGAGCGCGACTCTCGACTCTCTGGCGGAGCTACTCAAAAGCCCCCGCGAAGAGATCGAGAGCCGGGCCCAAGGCCTGCAGCAAGAGATCAAGAAGCTGCGCAAGGAGCTTCAGCAGGCGGCACGCAGTGGTGCCAAAGACCTTCTGGGAGAGCTTGAGGCCAAGCTAGGCAAGGGGCTGGGAGACTACGCCGAGGGACGATTTCTTGCGGCTGCCGTCGAGGGCGCCGGGCAGAAGCAGCTCCTCGACCTCCTCGACCGTTTGCGCAAGAAATACCCGAGCTTCGCTGGGCTGCTAATTGGTATCGAAGAGGGTGGCAAGAAGGGTCTACCCGTGGTCGCCGCGGTCACCAAGGACCTGCACGGCAGCGGTTTGGCCGCCGGTAAGTTGGTGCAGGCGGCAACCAAGCTTCTCGGCGGTGGTGGTGGCGGACGAGCCGAGCTCGCCCAAGGTAAGGGCAAGGACAGGGCCCAGGTCGAGGCCGCTGTGCAAAGCGCGCGCGAGAGCCTAGTGGCGGCACTCGGAGAAGCCTAAGTGCACGCGGGCGCCCTGGGCGCATGCGCAGCGTGTTGAGCTGGGGCGTGTTGAGCTGGGGCGTGATGAGCTAGGCTGCGCGCCTGGTGGGATGGGGCTGTCGTCTGCCTGGAGCAATGGTCGGGCGCGAGAAGCTGGGAGGGAACCCCTTCTGCCCAAGGCCGAGCAGGGTCTTGCCGTAGGCCCGTGCCTTCAAAGCACCGGCTGCGTCCCCGCAGCGGCATAGCGTCTCGATGAATCCGTTGATCAGCTGCACTTTCATCAGCTGCACTTTCATCCGCGTAGGGGGAGGGCCGGATCTCGTTCCCCTCGGACTGGCGAGTCGTTTCCCGGGCCCTCTTGCTTTCCCTCGGCGAGCTGCTTTTCCTCAAGCCTAGTTCGTTGACCATCGCAGTCCCCAAGCATAGACTCTTCGCCCTTTTACCCGCAGCGAGGCCCCCCTGGCCTCGTCAGGAAAAGCCACTGCAGAGGCCCTCTTGAGCCTCCCGAGCAGAACACCCCAGGAGGAGTCACGATGGCTGTACCACGCAGAAAGCATAGCCGCGCCCGTCAGGCCAAGCGGCGCGCCCAGTGGAAGGGCATCGCCGCTCAGCTCGTCGATTGCAGCCATTGCGGATCCCGCATTCGCCCGCACACGATCTGCATGAGCTGCGGACATTACCGCGGTCGTCAAGTCCTCGCCGTTCGCGGCTGACTCGCGCCCCTGCCGGTTCAAGGCCACCGAGATCGCCCTTGGACGAGGAGTAGCTTTCTAGGATGAGAATTGCAGTCGATGCGATGGGCGGGGACCACGCGCCGGCGACCGTCATCGAAGGCGCCTGCTGCGCTGTAGCAGCGGGAGTCGTGACGCCAGGCGCTCTGATCCTCGTTGGCCGTGCTGAGGACATCGAAGCCGAGCTCGCCAAGCTGGATCCGGTTCCGGATTCGCAGCGCGTTACCCTCCAGGATTTACAGGCGAGCGAAGTACCTGCTTCGGATGCTGATCGCTTTTTGATCGTTGACGCACGCGAAGTCGTGGAGATGGACGAAGCTCCTGCCGTAGCCCTGCGGCAGAAACGCGACTCCAGCATGAACGTCGCCACCGGGCTCGTGAAGCACGGCATCGCCCAAGCCCTGGTTTCGGCCGGGAATACTGGGGCGGTCGTCGCCAGCGCTGTTACCCAGCTCAAGAGCCTTGATGGGGTACATCGACCAGGAATTGCCGTCGTCATCGAAGGTGAAGCCGGTCCCTTTGTCGTGATCGACGTGGGAGCGAATATCGCTCCTAAGCCGATGCACCTTTTGCACTACGCGGTGATGGGGCAAGCGCTGATGCGCAAGGCCCACGGCAAAGAGCGTCCCAAGGTCGCCCTGCTCAATATTGGTGGCGAGGCTGGCAAGGGCAATATGCTCGCCAAAGAGGCCCAGAGCCTGATTTCACAAGCAGACATCAACTACGTCGGCAACATCGAAGGGCAGGACGTATTTCTCGGAGTCAGTGACGTCATCGTCACCGAGGGCTTCGTTGGTAATGTCGTGCTCAAGCTCAGCGAAGGCTTGGCCAAACATCTTTTGCATGTGGCACACGAGGAGCTGACCCGAGCGGGCGTGGATCCTCACCTGGTCAAGAGCAGTCTCGGCGCCATCCTGCGCCGAACGGACTATTCGGAATACGGCGGCGCCCTGCTTCTGGGGGTCGAAGGAATCGTAACGATCTGCCATGGGCGCTCTGACGGCCGGGCCATTAAGAACGCGATCCGACTAGCCCGTGAGGCCGTCGAGGTCGGTATCAACGAAACGATCGTTACCGATATCAAGGCGTTCTAAGGAGAGCCGCTCAAGCGGCTGTGTTGACGGGAGTAGGGGCGACGGCAGTTGGGCCGTCAGCACGGAGAGAGGGTCTCGCTCTGAGGGCGTGGCTCGCGGTGCGCCCGGCCAAGAGCCAGGGTCCTGGATCTGGGAGCCAAGGACCTGGCTCTTGCGAATCGTCTAGGAGAGTCCGAGATGGTCGAGTTGATCGAAGTTGGGATAGCCGGCCTGGGTAGTTATGCCCCGGAGACGGTCGTCACGAATGACGATTTATCGAAGCGGGTCGACACCAGCGATGAATGGATTTATCAGCGCACGGGGATCCGTGAGCGCCGGGTGATCGCCGAAGGTGAGTGCTCGGGTTCGATGGCGAGCATCGCCTCTATGCGTGCGATTACTGACGCTGGGCTGACCCCCCAGGACATAGACCTGATCCTGTGCGCGACGACGACGCCAGATAACCCCTTGCCCTCGACAGCTTGTCACGTGCAGGCCGATCTCAAGGCCTGGCAGGCTGCTGGCTATGACCTAAACTCGGCGTGTTCGGGTTTCGTCTTCGGCTTTACTACGGCGGTGCAGTTCATACGCACGGGGATGTACCGCAACGTATTGGTGATCGGAGTGGAATCGCTATCGACGATTCTGAACTGGGACGACCGGAATACTTGCGTGATCTTCGGTGACGGAGCTGGGGCCATGGTCCTGCGCCCGCTCGAGGATTGCGCTGGTCGCGGCCAAGTTCTTTCGATGTCGATGTTCTGCGAAGGCGGCAAGGACGACGTATTGCAGGTTCCTGCTGGCGGAAGCCGGATGCCAGCCTCCTTGGACACGGTCGAGAAGAAGCTGCACTACATGGTCATGGGGGGCAACAAGGTATACCGCTTTGCGGTCAACACCTTCAGCAAGCTCGTCAAGGAGGCGGTGGAGCCCTACGGTTGGGATCAACTCGGGCTCGTCATCCCGCACCAGGTCAATCAGCGAATCTTCGAAGCGGCTTGCGAGCGACTCGATCTCTCCATCGATCATGTCTATTCGAATATCCACAAATACGGCAATACGGCGGCCGCGTCCGTGCCGATGGCCTACGACGAGGCCTACCGAGCAGGCGTGTTGCCGAAGGGAAAATTGATCGTCAGCGCCGCCTTCGGCGCCGGCCAATCCTGGGGACATTTCCTGGTTCGCTGGTGATATTGGCTAGATGATCGAGGCTTTGTGAGCAGCGGTGATTCAGTAATGAGTGAAGTAATCAGAGATCTGGAGCAGCGCCGCGTGCTGGTAACGGGTGCCTCTCGTGGCATCGGCCGGGCGATTGCGGTCGAACTCGGGCGCCGTGGAGCCAAGCTGGCCTGTGTCGCAACCAGCTTGGAAGGGCTCTTTGGCACGATGGAGGAACTGGCCCAGCTTGGTCTCGATGCAGAGAACGGCGGGGCACTTGCCTTTGCATGCAATGTCGGCGATGGCGAGGCGATCCAACAGCTGGTCAAAGATCTTGGCGAGCAGGGTTTTTCTCCCAACGTCGTCGTCAACAACGCTGGCATCACCCGCGACAGTCTTTTGATGCGGATGACAGCAGAGGACTTTGATACCGTCCTCGACGTAAACCTCCGAGGCGTATTCCTGCTCTGTAAGGCCTTGGCCCGGACGCTGATGAAGGCCAGGGATGCCGCGATTATCAATATCGGTTCCGTCGTCGGTCAGCTCGGAAATCCTGGGCAAGCAAACTATGCGGCCAGCAAGGCAGGGCTCCTCGGCTTCACCAAGTCCTTGGCCCGCGAACTCGCCACGAGGAACGTGACCTGCAATGTTGTGGCGCCAGGCTTCATCGCCAGCGACATGACCCAGGCCCTTAGCGAAGAGCAGCGGCAGAAAATTTTGGCAGACGTACCTTTGGGGCGACTTGGCCACTGCGAAGAGGTTGCGAGTGCCGTAGCCTTTCTCGCCGGGCCTGCCGGCCGCTACATCACCGGTCAAGTCCTGACCATTGACGGCGGTATGGCGATGTGAAGGCAGTAGCCTTCGACCCGCCGCCTCTGTAAAAAACTCCGTTGCTCCGCGGCCGATGGCCCCGGGGCGCGAACGACGAGTGCCTCTCGCACTCACCCTTCTTTTCAACAACCAGACTGGTGTCCGAATCTCCGGCCTTCTCTTTGGGGGAGGACACAGCCTCCATGGCTGTTCTTGGGATTTCGGTGCCGACTGTCGCCCAGCCTGGGCGACTTCTTCTTTTTCCTTAGCTCAGCAAACGGAGCCCGTTCCGTGTCCGACATCGAAACCCGCGTTAGCAAGATCGTCTGCGAGCAGCTCAACGTCAGTGAGGACAAGGTCACGCCAGAGACCTCCTTCATCAACGACCTCGGCGCAGACTCCCTCGACATGGTCGAGTTGGTCATGCACTTCGAAGAAGACTTTGAGATGCAGATTCCCGACGAAGAGGCTGAAAAGATCCAGACCGTCGGCGACGCCATTAACTACATCAAAGAAAAGCAGGCCTAAGCGCCAGTTCCGTCGCTCTTTGGCTTCGGTGTGCCTGGCGTCTTGACGCCTGGTATTTCACCGAGTCGAGGAGCTTCGTGCCCGGATCGCTTGGGCACCCGGGGCTCTCGGGTGCCTCGTTTCAGGTCTAGGAGAGTAGCAGGGATGAGCAAATCCAACGTGACCGATGATCGGGGCCGCCGAAGGGTGGTCGTTACCGGTGTCGGTCTCCTGACTCCGATCGGTAACGACAACGAGAGCAGCTTTGCTGCCATGCTCGAGGGACGCTCTGGCGCCGCTCCGATCCAGGGCTTTGACGCCTCGGAGTATGCGACGACCTTCGCCCATGAAGTGAAGGATTTGGACCCGAGCCGGTATCTCGACCGCCGCACGCTCAAGCGCATGGATCCCTACACGGTCTATGCGCTGGTTTCGACGCACGAGGCTGTGCGTTGCGCCGGGCTTGAGATCGACAAGGAAGATCCCACCCGGATCGGTATGGTCCAGGGAACGGGCATCGCCGGAATCACCACGCTTGAGGACCAGAAGGTCCAGCTGATGAAGCGTGGCGCTCGCGGCGTCAGCCCGCTGCTCGTCCCCAAGATGATGTTCAATGCCCACACCGGGCAGGTCGCGCTGGAACTTGGGTTCAAAGGCCCGAATTTCGCCGTCGGCTCGGCCTGCGCTTCGGCGAGCCATGCGATCGGCGTAGCCCTGCGCATGGTCCAGTATGGGGATGCCGACATCATGGTGACCGGCGGCGCCGAGTGCGCGACCACGGCCCTTGGCTTCCTCGGCTTCTCAAACATGAAGGCGCTCTCACGTCGCAATGACGATCCGCAGCGCGCGAGCCGTCCCTTTGACAAGGAACGCGATGGCTTCGTCATGGGAGAGGGTGCCGGCGCCTTGATCCTTGAGGAGCGCGAACGGGCTTTGGCTCGAGGGGCCAAAATCTACGCCGAGCTGGTCGGCTTCGGAGCCTCCGATGATGCCTTCCACCTGACCGCGCCAGACGAGACCGGTGACGGTCCTTGCCGGGCCATGGAGATGGCGCTCAAGGACGCCGGTATTCGTCCCGAGCAGGTGGACTACGTCAACGCGCATGGCACCTCGACACCGCTCAATGACAAAACCGAGACCAAGGCCATTCGCCGCCTCTTTGGTGAGCATGCCGACAAGCTCGCGGTTTCCTCGACCAAGTCGATGGTCGGTCACTTACTCGGAGCCAGCGGTGGCGTCGAGTTGGGGGCGACCTGCCTGATGATGGATCGGGGCGTCATTACACCGACGATCAACTACGAGAACCCCGATCCCGAATGCGACTTGGACTACGTGCCCAACGAAGCTCGCGAGATGCGTTTTGACTACGCGATCTCCAACTCCTTCGGCTTCGGCGGCACCAACTGTTGCTTGGCACTCGCCCGCAACGGCGTCCGCTGATGCGGCTTTGGGGCAGCGACCTGCAGGATTTTCTGTCGAAGATGATTCTGTCGACGACGATTCTGTCGACGATGATTCTGTCGCCGGCTGCTGCCCTTTTTTCCGCCTGCTGTCTTTTCTAATCCCTTCGCAAGAACGGCGAGCCCCATGGTCTCGTCAGATCGCGCTCCTATGCGGGCGCTGACAAGGAAGCCCGATGCGCCAGAAGCTCCGGAACATCCTCCACCAATACAAAATCGATGCCTTCAAGTTCTCGCATGATCACGAGAATCTGGACGAGATCGCGGCGGAAGCTCTCACCTACAGTGACGATGCTCTGAACAACGCGTACAACTACCACTTCCACAAGCTGCCCGATGCTAGTCGAGCGGAGATCATCAACATGATCCAGAACTACACGGTCGAGGCGCTGCTGCCTCCCGTTGTGGAGAAGATCATGCAGCGGATCGTGATCCTCGAACGGCAGCAGGACCGCATGCTCAAAATGGTGGAGAGCATCATCGAGGAGCTCGATAGCGACGAAGCTTGAGAGGACCGGCTGCCGGGGGCTTCGCCACGGCAGCGCTGCTTCGAGTCTTCCCCTGTCGGCGGATATGCTGCCCGGGAGCCTTAGCCGGGAGCTCGCTTTGATTTCGACTGTCCCAGAGCCCAGCGCTGCCCAGGAGCTGCTAAACACCCTGGCGGACCCTGCGCTGCTTGAGTTGCTCTTCCTGCTCGCCCTGCTCGCACTGGGGCTTTGGCTTTTCTTTGCCATTCGGAGCACCGTCGGCCGTTTGCACGGACGGAAGCAGCTCGCGGCCTATCTCGAAGGCGTCGAAGCGGTGCTCGCCAGCGACCCTCTCAGTGCGAGCAAGCTGCTGGCTCCTGTCGTTGCCGAAGACCCAGAGAATCTCGGGGCACGGTTGGCCCTCGCCGAAGCGCACGCGGCCCTTGGTAAACCGGCGGAAGCCCACAGGCAGCACCTCGAGGCGCATCAAATCTTTGCGGCGGATGGGCACAAGCTGCAGCTCGGCATTGTTCGCGATCTCCGTGCTGCTGGGGAGCTGGGCGAAGCACAGCGAGCAGTGGACGAAGCCCTCCGTGCGACTCCCCGGGATATTGACCTGCAGCGCGAAGCCTGGGAGCTGAAGCTCGAAGCGGGTCTCTTCGAGGAAGCCCTGCCGCACGGTCGGCATTTGCTAAGCGTGCGGCCCGATAGCGGGATTCGCCTACGCCTTGCCCACGCTACTGCCCGAGCCGGCACTCTGCGTCTGGCACGTGGCGAGCGAAGCGAGGCAAAGGCGCTTTTCCAAGCGGCCCTTGGCTACGACGCGGAAAACCTCGAAGCCCGCAAGGGGAGGATCCTATTGGGGGAGAGTTCTCCCCAGGCCGAGGAACTGCTGCGTTTACCCCATTCGGACACGGCTCTAGTTCCCGTGGATGAAGAGGATCATCCTCTCGTGGAGGTTCGAGGAGAATCCTCTGGGATACTGCCAGCGCTGCGTTTCTTCCCGGAATGTATCTGCTCGAATTGCGGCGCTGCGCTACTGCCGGGGAGAGCGCTGGAGGCGCGCTTTGTCTGCGAGCTCTGCGGACAAGACGCGTCTCCGGTCTATTCCGATGCAGAGATGAGTGGACGCCTGCAGGACGCAGCTGCCCTCCTCGACGAGATCGAGGAGAATGATCGCTTCCTCCGCCGCCTTGCCGAGGATGTCGCAGCTGGCGTCGTGGCTGCGGAAGGGCGGCTTCGCGAACTTGGGGCGGCTGCCACTTCGGCCATCCTCGATGTGGCGTTGGCCGGTGCGCGCAGTGACAAGCTCCAGGACATTCTTCTGGAGGCTGCACGGAGCGAGCCGGGGCAACTGCTTCGCTGGCGCCGTCTACGCGTGCAGGATCTGGACCAGCAAGTCCTCGGTCGTTTCCAGCGCCCGAGCATCGACCAGCTGCTGCGGCCGGTGTTTCGTCGGCTCGGGCCCGAGGTCTTGCCCTGGTTAGGGGAGCAACTTCGAGACGCTCCTGAGGTCGGCGACGCCTCCTTTCGAGGCTTGATCGTCAACGGTTATGTCGGGACGCGGGACATGGTGGCTTTCGAAGAGCTGGCTGCCCGCCTGTCGCCGGTGGAGATCGTGCGACACCTCAATCAGATCCCCGACGAGGAACTGGCGCCGTGGATCTCCGCAATCCCGGCCGGCCCTTCCTATGCCCGCGAAGCCATCCTTTTGGATAGTTCCCTGGAATGTGACCGCGCCTTCGGGCTAGCCCTTGCCGAGATTGAGGAAGCTCGGCTTGAGGAGCTGGCTTCGGTGCTGAAGAGCCGTGGCCCTGAGGACGAGCTGCTTCGGGTCCTGACCGAAATGCTCGAAGAGGAGGGCTCGGTCGCGGACCGTGCAGAAGGGATACTGCAGAGCTTTGGCGAGGAAGCTCTCGCTGAGCTCGTCGCGGCCTTTGCCGACCCTGGACGAGAGCGTTCTCGCCAACGACTGCGGCGCCTCATTCGTGGCGCCGGCGCCGGGGCCGTGCCCTTGCTCGCACGTTGTTTTGGTGGGGCACCGTCGGAAGGCGATGAGCGGACCATCGAGCTGATTGCCCAGATTGGTCACCAGGCCATCGCCCCGCTGGCGGAAAGCTACCGCCGACGCCCGCGCTGGTTCGGATTCGTTCCGGCTCGGCGCAGTTCGACCCGGCATCCACGCGCCTGCAAGCTCCGAGCCCTGGCTAAGATCGCCAGCGGGCCCGCACGTGCAGCGCTCTCGGAACTGGCAGCTGAAGAGAACGATGCGGAGCTACTAAGCCTCGCTCGCCAACTCCTGCGGCAGCCTGGGGGCTGAACATGGTGTCGAAGAACCCCCTGCGCTTTCTCAACCCTCTGCGGCCCGTCCTGGCCTGGTTAGAGCATCGTACTTGGCTGCGGCGCTTTTTGATCGCCCTGCCTTTTTTGCTGATCCTCTCACTGCTCGCTCCGGTACTGACCCTTGTCGAGAAGCTCCTCGACATCCTGGCGCGCATACTCGGGCCTATGCTCGACACGAGTCTTGGGCGTTCGATCTTGCTCGTTCTGACGGTCTTGCTCCTCCTGCTCCTGACGTACGTCTTCGCCAAGGAGCGGGTGCTGGGCCTTTTTCGCCGCTATGCCCTGGCCGTCCACCTACGGGCGATCGAAGACTTGCTACTCGGCAACAAGGAGGCTGCAGCTGCCGGTTTTCGCCGGGTGCTCCGCTATGGCCGATGGCTCGATCTACGGAAGGGCGAGGCCAAGCTCTTTGGTTCATTGCTTGCCGATGCTCGGATCAAGCAGGCGCGCTTGGCTCTTGAAGATGGGGACCCGGTGCGAGCGCGGGGGGAGCTGGCGCGGATCTCGAGCCAGGACGCCAAGAAGCGCTTGGCCCTGTCCCTCGCCGAACTCAATGCTCGGATTTTCCTACTGCACCCCGACTATCTGCCGGCCTCCGTTCGGCAGGAGCTGGAACATGCCCACCAGACCTGGCCTGGGCATTTGGGCATTGCGAGAATGCTCTCTCGACACTTGCAGGGGCTCGGCGAAGAGGAGGCCGCTGCCGATGTGCTCGAACGCTGCGCCAAGAAAAGCCCCAAAGCCCTGGAAGCCAAGGTCCACCAAGAGCTCGCCAGTTTCCTGCTAGAGATGGCGCGGCATGCCCTGCACGAGGGGCGTCTCGGGGATGCTCACCGTCTTTTGAAGCGCTCGCTCCGCCTCGACGAAAGCGAGGAAGGACGTTTGCTCCAAGCCGATGTTCATCTCGCGGGTGAAGATCTGGAGTCCTCGCTTCGCATCCTCGAAGAGATCGAGGGACCGGCCGCCAAACAGCGATTGGCTGAGCTCCTTCGCCGCGAGGATGTTCCCTTCGGAGCCCGAGAGCTTCTGGAGCGGGTTCCGCGACGCGATGTCCTGCTGACCCTCGCCCAGGACTGGCTCGATAGGGGGGAGCATCGCAAGGCGGGGCGGGCGCTGGAAATCTGCCTGCGCGAGGGCCTCACAACCCCTCGGGTCCTCATACTGCTGGCGGCCTTGCAGCTTGCCGAGCAACAGGAAGAGCGAGCGGGGCAGACCCTGCGTCTTGCTTTTCGGGGCATGGAAACTCACGGCTCTTGAAGCGAAGCGTTGGCCTGGAGCCGTAGCCTGCTATCCTTCGGCTTGCCCTGAGCCGGGGTGGCGGAATTGGCAGACGCGACGGATTCAAAATCCGTTTCCCGTAAGGGAGTGGGGGTTCGAGTCCCCCCCTCGGTACCACTGGGCACTTGGTCTGGATCAGCACTGATCCAGACCAGCTCTTCCCTGGTTCTTGCCTTGCGGGGGCTAGTACGCAAAAGCAGCGAGATACGGCGTAGGCACGGCTCCCCATGGAAATGCGAATCCCCTTCAACAAGCCTTTCGTCGTAGGGAAGGAGCTGTTCTATATCGCGCAAGCGCTGAGTTCTGGGCACTTGGCCGGGGATGGCGGCTTTACCCGCAAATGCCACGCTCGTTTGGAGGATCTGCTCGGCGCTCGCTGTGCCTTGCTCACGACTTCGGCAACACACGCCCTCGAACTCGCAGCCCTGCTCTGCGATTTCGAGCCCGGGGACGAGGTGGTGATGCCGAGTTACACCTTCGTCTCGACGGCCAACGCCTTCGTCTTGCGGGGGGCCACTCCGGTCTTCGTCGATGTCGAAGAAGAGAGCCTCAACATTGATGCGAAGCTGATCGAGGGAGCCCTGAGCCAAAGGACCAAGGCCATCGTCCCGGTTCACTATGGTGGCGTGGCCTGCGATATGGAGACGATCATGGGCCTAGCGAAGGAGCGAGGCCTACGAGTGATCGAAGATGCTTCCCAAGCCCTTCGGGCTAGCAGTGGCGGTCGCAGTCTCGGAACCATTGGCGACCTTGGCTGCATTTCCTTCCACGAAACGAAGAACTGCATCGCTGGGGAAGCTGGTGCCCTCCTCGTGAATGACGAGAGTCTGATCGCACGTGCAGAAATCCTGCGTGAAAAAGGAACCAATCGAAGTCAGTTTTTTCGGGGCCAGGTAGACAAGTACACTTGGTTAGATATTGGCTCCTCCTACCTGCCTTCCGAGCTCGTTGCCGCCTTCCTTTTTGCCCAACTGGAAGGGGTCTCTCGCATTCAGGAATTGCGGGAAGGGGTCTACCAACGCTATGCCGAGGGACTGGTCGACCTCGAGCAAGCCGGGAAGATTCGCCTACCTGCTAACCCTTATGCAGGAAGGCATAACTCCCATATCTTTTACGTTGTTTGTGAGGATGCTCAAACCAGAACAAAGCTGATGCGCTTCCTTCGCCAGCGGGGCATACAGGCCCCCTTTCACTACGTGCCGCTGCACCTTTCTCCCATGGGGCAGAAGCACGGGCGCCTAGGCTCTTCCATGGAGCGCACCGAGTCCCTCTGGGAGCGAATCCTTCGCCTTCCCCTCTATCCCGAACTCTCACTCAGGGATCAAATCGAGGTGATCTCGAGCCTGCACGAGTTCTATCGCTGTTGATTGAGGCCAATCGTCCGGCAGGATATGGGGAAGCTTCAAGTAACGGAGGGAACCCCTTCCGTCATTTGGGCTTTTCACGGACTCTGCTCAGGCAGGCCTCATGACGGAATCCAAACACTGGGATGAAGCTCTCGCATTCCGACCGGCTCGGCAAGTAGCCAAGCCAGGCATTTCTTTGCCTCCGATGGCCGAGCTCCGCGGTGGTCTCCAAGTCAACGGTGGCCCCCAGGTTAACGGAACTCTCCAGGTCAACGGTGGTCCCCAGGTAAAGCGGGGTGTCCCCATCCACCGTGGTCCCCAGGTCAACGGTGATCGCAAAGTCAGCGCTGGGCTTGTGGAGGATACTCCCCAACTCCCCCTGCTGCGGATCGACGGCCAAAGGTCTGACGATGATTCGCTGCCGCCGGATGCCGACTTCGAGTCACTTGAACGTTTCCTTAAAGGGCAAGCGCTGCTGTTTTTGAGTGTCGGCGTCGTGCACAAGATGAACAACGTGCTCGCGGTGTTCATGAGCCTCACTCAGATCGTGGAGCAGTGCGGCCCCAGCCGTTCTCCGATTCGGCAAGCTCAAGATCTCGGTCCATATCAGCAGAGCGTCGACAAGGGCCTTGGGGTCATTTCGCTGATGAGCGACCTGCTGCCCCGCGAGTCGGCACAGGAGCAAGGAGCCCTCTGTCTCGGCCCTCTGCTGCAGGGCCTCGCCCAGACCCTGCTTTGCGAGGTTTCTGGGGTGCGCTACCCCGTGGTCTGCCTCAGTCAGCCACAGGTCTACACCTCGCTGCCACGTGGGCGATTGACTTGCAGCCTCTTGCTCTTGATCGAGCATGTCTTGCGCGAAGCCTCATCCACCTTCCGAGGGCGGCTGGAGCTGAGAGCCGAAGCTCTGGGGCGGCAGCCCAGCGTCTGTATCTTTTTCAAGCTGCCGTCCGACCACCTACCCTTTTCCATCGAGCACAAGCCTCTCCCTCCCAAGTTTCTCCGATACTGCCGCGAGCTCGGCCTGGCCGTTCTGCCGCTCGATCACGAGCCAGGCTATCGCCTCCTTCTGCCTGGGCTCTGAGCACCGGGGACATCTCCGCGCAAGCGCTTGCAAATCATCGGCGCTGAGTCCATGCAGGGGCCTTTTGCCGAGAAGGTCGAGGGATCATGGAAGAGAAGGAACTGCGCGAACTCATCTTGAAGGGCCTCCCCGAAGCCGAGGTCGACTGTGTCGATCTGGTGGGGGACAAGAACCACTGGCGTGTCGTCGTCACCTCGGAGCGCTTCGAAGGCCTTTCGACGCTGCAGCAACACCGCCTGGTGATGGACACCTTGCAGCTTGTCATGGACGAGACCCTGCACGCGATCGAGATCAAGACCCTGACGCCGCAGTAGAGCAAAGATCGTTCAGCCTTCTCTGCTCCTTCAGCGGCCCTCGCCTGGGCTCTTGGGCTTTGCTGGCGACTTTTGCTCTTCCGAACTTGCGGCTTGCTTGGGCAACTGGAGATAGAGCTCGCGCAAGCGCTCGGGGAGCCAAGGGTCCAGGCGCTCGACGAGGACCCGCGACCAGCGAGCCGTCTCACTTGCATTCACCGTGCGGAAGAAGTTGCCATTGCGCGGCGAAAAGGCCAGGGCGGCGCCGAGGGCTACGATGACCAGCGCGGTGCCGGTTACCATGCCGAGCACGCCACCGCCCAAGTAGTCGTAGTACTTGAGATCGAGGCGCCGCAAGAGCTTGTCGAGGAGGATCGTGACCAGACTCAGCAGGATTAGGCAGCCAATGAAGATCGCGAAGTACGAGGCGTAAAGCGCGATGTCGCCTTCAAACCACTGGAGTTTGTCTTCGACAAAGACAGCGAGTTCACCCGCGTACATCCCCGATAGCCAGAAACTGACGAGCAGGCTGGCAAGGCGACTGACCTGCCAGAGTAGGCCGCGAAAGAAACCAAGAACTACGAAGACCAGGATGATGGCGATCGCGGTGTAGTCGATCCAAGCCAGGGTGATGGGGCTGTCGAGCATGCTGCGTGTGCGGGCTGAAGGAAGGAAAGACCTAGCAGCATAGCGACATCGCCGGTGAAACTTCGGGAAGCCGAGGGAGAATGCAGAGATGAAGCGATCGATGAGTTACAGAGAGCAGTGCCGGGCAGCCTTCGCGGGCTTGTCGGCCTTCTGTCAGGTGGACCGCGAACTGCATGCCCAGTTTGACGCGGCCTTGCGCGACTTCGTCGGTGGCAACGAGAAAAAGCTCTCGGGTCCGCGCGCCTTGCGCTACTTCGAGTGGTTTGCGCTGGAGAGAGGGATGGACGGGCACGGCCAGCCTCCGCTTGCCGCCTTCGTCGCCCTCGGTTGCCCAGGGCTAGCTGCAGATCTCAGGCCTTGGATGGACAGTTTGCTCGAAGCTCAGGTCGAGGTAGCTCTGGTTCGGGACCTGGACCAGGAAGGACTCGACCTGCGCCTAGCAAGCGACGAGAGCCAGCGGCGAGTCTACTGGGACCAAGACCTGTTGCGTCCGGGAGCAGGGGACACGGTGCTGGGTCTCTTGGTCAAAGTGCCCGAACAAGAGGGCTACGTCCTGACCGATGCCTGTGCGCAGCAGCCGGGCAGCCGGGTCTTCGAGCTCTTTGCCGGGGAGGCGAGCGAGCAGCGGCTGGCCGGTCGTATCGAGGAGGAGCTGCGGCCGAGACTCTTAGACATCGATCGCTTTCTGGTGTTGCAGGGGGAGCGTGAGCCTCGCGCCCTGTCCGTGTTGGAGGGAGAGCTGGGCGCTTTGGTCCGGGAGCTAGCGGATGATGAGCTCCGAGCCGAGGACATTTCGGCAACGTTGCGAGAATCGCGTGAGCCGAGCGCGGCCTTTGGCCCTTTGCTCGATCGCTTCGCCTTCGAGACCGAGCTGGACCTGGACCCCATTCGCGAGCTCCTGCTTGAACTCTGGGCCAGGGTCCAAATCGAAGTGATGGAGGAAGGTTCTGAGCAGGGCCAAGCGCCGCCCCAGCGGCGAGTGCGCGGCGAAGAGCTGGATGGTGCCGAGCTCCTGGCCAAGATTGAGGCTGCGGAAGCTCGCGGTGAGAGGATGCTCGACGTGCTCGATCAGATCGAGGAGGAGCTGGGGATCGCCGAGCCAGAGGCACAGGAGGAGCTGATCCCCGAACGCGTCGACTGGGCGACCGAGGAGCTAGGTAGCCTCGATGCCCTGGTCCAGGAGTTCCAATGGGAGAGGCAGCAGAAGGGAATGCCCTTGAGCGAAGTCGAGCTGCAGACGCTGCAGAGCTTCGTCCAGCACGCGGCCAGCGCCGGTATCCGCGAGCCCGAGCGCATTTCGGGAAAGCATGTGGCGAGCTTTCTCATCAGGTCATGGCAGCTCGCTGGGATCAGCGCTTGCCTCGAGGCCCTGGCACGGATTGGGCGTTTCGAGACCTGGCTTGAGGACGTGCACAGCCTGAGTTTCGAGCCTGACGCCGGCGAGCTGCGCGTGGCCCTCGCCGCCGATGAGAAGCGCATGCGTGAGCTTGAGACTGGGCTAGGCGAGGGAGCGTCCGATGGCGCTGCACCTCTCGGCTGGCATGTCCGGGAGCGCGCCAGCACGGGGGAGTGGATCCTCGCACACGCTCAGCGGGAACTCCGGCTCGAAGGGGCTTTGCCCTTGGCGGTGGGAGACTTGCTCCTGGGGATGCTGCGTGAGGGGGCTGCGGGCTTTGCCGAAGGTGTACGCATCCTCCCCAAATCCTTGGCGGCCTATCTTGAGAGTGCAGAGGACGAAAGGGAGGACGAATAAGCGCCGCTGCCATCGGCCCCCCGATTCCCATTCCAGGCGCCGGGCTTGCTTGCTCCGATAAGAGCCAAGCCGTCTGCGCATCAATCGGAGGACTGCTTCATGGCTTGGGAGAGCGCGCTTGATCGTTTGATCCTCAGGGAAATCCACCGGGCCGAGCAGGGTGAACTCCGCGATCAAGAGTTGGTCCGGATCGTGACCGACTTCGTCCAAATGACCAAGCAGAGGCCTCAGTCTTGGTTCCATGCGGCCTATGCCCGGACCGTGCTTGGCCTTGAGCTCCCGACCCCAGGCCCGGAAGCCGGAGCAGGAGCCTCTCGTTGGTTCACCTTTGGTCGGCTCAAGGGGCATCTTCGCCGCGGTGAGGAGACTTGGTTGCGGGATGTCGATCAGGATCCCGCCTTGTTGGCAGACCTGCTTGCGGACACGAGCATCGTGTCGCAGATCCTTCCTCGCTTGATGCAGATCTGGCTGGTCGACGGCGCTTTCGAACGAGCGATTTCGGTGCTGCAGCACCTGGAGAGCAGCGACGCCGAGGGGGAGCATCCGGTCATACTCGTGGAAGCCGCGCTGCACGATTTTCTCGCTCGCATCGAGCAACGTGAATCGGGCCCCGAGCAGCAAGGAGCCCTGCGGCGGGCCTTGCAGCGGGTGCAGGATTTGGCGGCGTTTTCCTCTCTGCCGGCAGGAGAGCGCTCGCGGCTTTTCTTGGCCATGGGGCTCAGTTACCTACGCACCGGCGAATGGGGCGAAGCTCAACTGGCCTTTGATAAGGCTGGCCAGCTCGTTACCGAAACGGGGTGGCTACGTTCCTCCCTGCACTTTTGGAGCGCTTTGTGCAAGCTGCGCGTCCAGGAGCTCCAGCAACTCGGGCTTGAGACGGATCGTCCCTGCCGCGAGGAGGCAGCCACCGAACTGGCGCTGGCCTGTGAGGGCGAAGGGACCCTTCCAGAAGCTCACTATGCGAGGGGGCTCTTGGCCTACGAACGCTCCGATTGGACGATGGTGACCTGTTCCATGGAGGCGGCGCTCGAGGGCTTCGGTGAACAGAAAGAACCCGATGAAGAGCTGTTTACCCGAGCTCGTTTCTATTTGGGAGCGAGCCTCTTCGCCGATGGGCGCAGCGAGGAATACCACCGGGCAGCGCAGTTGCTTTCGGAGACGGTGGAGCGAGTGACGCCCGACCTGGAGAGCTTTTACGAAGTCTATGACGGCCTGAAGGGTGTCGATCGCGAGACGGCTCTGCGCTTTTTGGATGCTGTGGACTTAGGGCGTGGTGCTTCGGCCGAGAGTCTCCTCCTTGTTGCCCTGGAGTATCAGGCGCTGGGTGAACCGAGCCGGGCTCTCGAAGCGGCGTCCCAGGTGCTGGCCAAGGCGACCAACCTCGACCATCGTCTTGAAGCTCTGAAGGTGCAGCTGACCGCGCACAACATGCAGGGAGAGCCAGAGGCAGCCCGCGACGATTTCTTGACGATGCGCGAGCTCCTGCTGCGGCGCGGGGCCCTCGAAGACCTAGAGAGGATCCTCTTGGATGAGGACTTGGTGGGGCAGGCCTTGGACCACCTCGAGATCAAGTCCGAGCTGGCCGACCTCTACGAGGAGATGGAGGGCAAGGACTGGGAATGCGCCCAGCTGCGATTGCAGATCGCGCGAAGCTTGAAAGCTCGTAAGGAGACTGAGCAGCTCAAGCAGGCGCATGCGCTGCTCGCCGAGGTGGGGCTGCAATACCCCGAGCTGGCCCAAGAAGACCTGGAGCATCTGCGAAAGCTGCTGGAACTGCACGATACCAGCCCAAGCAATGAGACGGCCGAGGCGGCGGTGTTTGCAGCGCTGCGGGAGAAGCTGGGCCGGCCCTGGCGCGTCCTCGTTGTTGGCGGCAACGAAAGGCAGCGCAAGCACCATCCCAAGCTGAGCGAGTTGGCGGAGAAGCTGGGCTTTGAGGCAGAGTGGCTGATGGCCAACTACACCTCGCCACAAAAACTCGTGTCGCAGATTCAGGAGCGCCTCAAGGACTGTGATCAGCTCATCTTGCTGCACTGGAACCGGCATGAGACCACCGAGCCGACCCTTGAGTATGCCCGGCAAAAGGGGCATCAGGCCCGGACCGTCTTTTATGCGGGCTTCACGTCGCTGCAGATCTGCCTGGTGGAGTGCGCCGAGCGCCAGCTGGAGCGGGCCTGCATCACTGAGGCCAGCGCCCGGTAGCCGAGCTCAGGTCGAGGCACTCGCTCGGCTACGATGGAGTCATCTTTCGCGATCTTCGGGAAACTCCCGGCGCGCGGCGCCCTATCTGTGGCCTTCCGCCATCCGATGGAGACCAGTCATGCACCGCCACGAGTGGATCTGCCTGTTCTCGAATTGTCCACAAGGGGGGCTTCGACTTCGGCCAGGCGCCTCGCGTCGGCGACTGTCGATGCTGGAGCGGGCGCTGGGTCGCTACCTGCCGGAGAGCTACCGGAACCTACTGGGCGCAGCGGATGGGGGGTGTGTTGGGGCCCAGCGTTTTTTCGGAACGGGCGACCAGCTGCGCTGGCTGAAACGCGAGCCGCGCAGAGCTAGGCCTCGCTGCTCGGTGCGGGCGCCCAGGTCGGAGACATTTTCGAGTTCTTTGCGGGAGAACCCCCAAGTCAGGGAGCCCTTGCGTCTACTTCCCCTGGCTCCGCTCGAAGAAGATGTCTTCGAATACTTGGACCTCGAGAACGGCTGCGTCGCGGCTCTCGAAGCAGAAGGAGGAGCGGACCCGATCATGCTCTACCGCGATCTCGACAACTGGGCCCTGGATGCACTGTGGGACCTGCATTTCGAGAGCGGTGACCTGAGTCTCGCTACCTGAGTGAGGAGCAGCAGCCAGCCCAGGCTCTGGGAGAGGCTGTCCGAGCAAGAGGGCATCGGCATGAAGGCCTGGGCTCAGCCATGGTGAATGGTGAACGAGAAGACGGGAAGCCAGGAGATCACGGAGCGGCAGGCGCGCCCCCTGACTTCCGATAATGTATGTTATGTTGCGCAAAGGGCGGGCGTGGGGGCCTGAAGAGCTTGTCCTTAGCTGTCCTTTTGCTTCTACACCTTCTCTGCTCAGAGGCCCGTGCGCCGGGTCGAAGCTTTTGGCAAGCGAGCACGGTAGAGCCGACGGCACTGCGCCGGGGAGTTCGGAATTCTTCGCTGGAGAAACTGCCTTCGCAAAGCTTGACTTAGGCGAGCCCTACTCCGAATCTTCTTCTTTCTTTCCCCTCCCTGGTAGCGGTTCTTCCTTCAAGAACGCTTCGAAGGTCATAAGCGTGCGCATCGAGACCGACAACGGATACGAGCTAGAGTTTCTTGCCGGGCTTAATGCCGAGAATCTTGAGAGCATCGACGACCCCAGAGAGTCTGAACGAGAGCGCAAGGTCGTGCCCCTGGCCATCCGCGGGCAACCCGGTCTGATCGATGTTCGCGTGCAGTTCGAGAGCCAGAGCAACTGCACAGACGATATCTTCAATTACGACTTTTCCGCGGTATTGCGACCCGGGGGGCTCTTTACCAACTTCCGCAGCTCGGTGGACGAGTTCCGCGGTGAGGCGGCCGTTCCCCTGCGCTTCTTTCCGGTAAAAGTGCGAAGTGTTCGCATTATAAATCTATCGGACCAACTTTTCGACGATCGGATGCTGCCAGCCGATAAAGTTCCCGAGGACACGCGCTCAGCCGCACCGCGCGTGGCCCAGACCAAGGCTGTAATCGCCGAGTCAGCCGAGTCGACGAAAGAGAGCTAGCCGACCGATGTTCCTGCATGACTCCGGGTGTCCGAGACAGGTCTCGACATTAAGGATCTAGTCCCCCCATCGCTGTGCTTGGCCCGCTGCCTTGCCCAGCTCCAAACGATGAAACGCTGTGCCTGGCCCGCTGCCTTGCTCAGTGAAAAAAGATGAATACTCCCTTTCACCTTAGCGACCAAGGAAGCACTGGATGACAGCTCTCAGTCGCATGTTTGGCTCGACAGTCGGGCGCAAATCTATCGTTGCGCTCACTGGCCTCATGCTGGTGTTATTTCTGCTCGGCCATTTGCTGGGCAATCTGCTCCTCTACGCGGGGCAGGACGCGATGAACTCCTATGCGGAGCGACTTCATAGTCTCGGTATGGGACTCTGGGTCATCCGAGCGATGCTGCTCGCGATCTTCGTCCTGCATATTACCCTGGCGATCCGGCTCAATCTTCACGCAGCCTCCGCTCGTCCGGTCCCGTATGCAAAGAAGCTCGACCCGCAAGTCAGCAGCTTCGCCACCCGCAGCATGGTGCTGACCGGGCTCGTGGTCCTGGCCTACCTTGTCTACCACATCCTGCATTTCACCGTCGGCGTTATCCAACCCGATGGCAAGGCGCTGATAGAGATTATGGAGGGCGGAGGCCAACGCGCTGATGTCTACAACATGGTCGTAACGGGATTCCAGAATCCCCTGGTCAGCATTAGTTACATCGTGGCGATGGCATTACTCGCCCTGCATCTGAAGCACGGCATCACGAGCTTTTTCCAAACGCTCGGCATGAACCACCCCAGCTACAACGGCTTCTTCGAAAAGCTAGGCATGGGCCTGTCCCTGATCCTTTTCCTGGGCTTCTCGTCCCTGCCCGTGACCTGCCTGCTCGGCATCGTGAAGGTCGCGAAGGAGGTGAGTCAGTGAGTATTCTCGACTCGAAAGTTCCCAGCGGCCCCATTGCTGAAAAGTGGGAAAAGCACCAATTCGAAATGAAGCTCATCAACCCGGCGAATAAGCGCAAGTTCCGCGTGATCGTCGTCGGTTCGGGGCTTGCGGGTGCTTCTGCTGCTGCGACTCTTGGTGAACTCGGCTACCACGTCGACTGCTTCACCTTCCATGATACGCCTCGCCGCGCCCACTCGATCGCGGCTCAGGGTGGCGTCAACGCTGCAAAGAATTACCAGAACGACGGCGACAGTATTTATCGCCTGTTCTACGACACCGTCAAAGGCGGCGACTTCCGCTCACGCGAAGCCAACGTGCATCGCCTTGCCGAAGTCAGCAACCTGATCATCGACCAGTGTGTGGCGCAAGGTGTCCCCTTCGCCCGCGAATATGGTGGGACCCTCGCCAACCGCTCCTTTGGTGGCGCGCAGGTGAGCCGCACCTTTTATGCGCGTGGCCAGACCGGCCAGCAGCTGCTGCTAGGTGCCTACGCTGGCTTGCAACGCCAGATCGCGGCCGGTTCGGTCACGATGTACAATCGCCGCGAAATGCTCGACGTGGTGACCGTTGACGGGCTGGCCCGGGGTATTGTCGTACGTGACCTTACGACCGGTAAAGTTGAGTCCTACGCCGCCGACGCGGTGCTGCTGTGCACCGGCGGTTACGCCAATGCGTTCTTCCTTTCGACGAACGCAATGAACTGCAACGTGACGGCGGCATGGCGTGCCTATAAGCGTGGCGCCTTCTTCGCCAACCCCTGCTACACGCAGATCCACCCCACCTGCATTCCGCAGCACGGCTCGGGTCAATCCAAGCTGACGCTGATGAGCGAGTCGCTGCGTAATGACGGCCGGATCTGGGTGCCGAAGAAGCAGGGCGATACTCGCCATCCCGATCAGATCCCTGAAGACGAGCGCGACTACTACCTCGAGCGGAAGTATCCGAGCTTCGGTAACCTTAGCCCCCGCGATATTGCTTCGCGCAGCGCCAAGGAGGCCTGTGACGATGGGCGCGGCGTGGGACCGGCGGTCGATGGTGAGCGTCGTGGCGTTTACCTCGATTTCCGCGATTCGATCGAGCGTCTCGGCGAGGATGCCATCCGACAGCGCTACGGCAACCTCTTCGACATGTACGAGCAGATTACTGCCGAGAACCCCTACAAGGTTCCGATGCGCATCTACCCGGCTCCGCACTACACCATGGGCGGCCTCTGGGTGGACTACAACCTGATGAGCACCCTGCCCGGTCTGCACGTGCTCGGCGAAGCAAACTTCTCCGACCACGGGGCCAACCGCCTCGGTGCTTCGGCGCTGATGCAGGGGCTTGCTGACGGTTACTTCGTCATCCCCTACACCCTTGGCGATTACTTCGCTCGTTACGAGCCGCAGAAGAGCCCGGTTTCCGCCGATCAGGCCGAGTTCAAGGCCGTGGAGGCTGAGGTCCAAGTCCGCCTTGAGAAGCTGATGGGAATCCAAGGGCGCCATTCCGTCGACCACTTCCACAAACGGCTTGGCCGCATTATGTGGAATCAATGCGGTATGGGGCGCAATAAGCAGGGCCTGGAACAGGCGCTGGCGGAGATCCCCAAGCTGCGCGAGGAGTTCTGGGAAGACGTCAAGGTCGTTGGCGGCCCGAACGAACTCAATATGGAACTCGAAAAGGCGGGTCGCGTAGCCGACTTCCTCGAGTTTGGCGAGCTGATGTGCCTGGACGCTCTCGTTCGCGAGGAGTCCTGTGGCGGTCACTTCCGGGAGGAGCATCAGACAGAGGAAGGCGAGGCGAAGCGCGACGACGAGAACTTCGCCCACGTCACGGCCTGGGAACATAAGGGCAAGGATGCTCAGCCTGCGGAGCATCGTGAGCCCCTGACCTTCGAGAACGTCCCGCTGCAGACACGGAGCTACAAGTGATGAAGTTCAAGCTGCACATTTGGCGACAGAAGTCGCCCAGCGAAAAGGGACGCTTGGTCGATTACGAGATCGACGGCGTCAGTGACGACAGCTCCTTCCTCGAGATGCTCGATCAGCTCAATGAAAAGCTGGTCGATCACGGCGAGGAGCCGGTGCATTTCGATAATGACTGTCGAGAGGGGATTTGCGGTGCCTGCAGCGCCGTCGTGAACGGTAAGCCTCATGGCCCCGAAAAGACGACGCTTTGCCAGCTGCACATGCGCAGTTTCCGTGACGGGCAAGACATCTATATCGAGCCGTGGAAGGCGCGTTCCTTCCCGGTCGTCAAGGACCTGGTCGTTGATCGGAGTGCCCTGGATCGGATCATCCAGAAGGGCGGCTATATCTCGATGAACAATGGCTCGGCACCGGATGCCAACGCCATACCCATCCCCAAGGAGGAGGCGGATGCCGCCTTCGATGCTGCTGCCTGCATCGGCTGTGGCGCCTGCGTCGCCGCCTGCAAGAACGCTTCGGCGATGCTGTTCATGTCGGCCAAGGTTGCGCACATGGCCCATCTGCCGCAGGGGCAGGCCGAGCGCAGTCGCCGTGTGTTGGCGATGCTCGAGCAGCATGATGAAGAGGGCTTTGGTGGCTGCACCAACACCTACGAGTGCCAGGCTGCTTGCCCCAAGGATATCTCGGTTAGCTATATCGCCGAGATGAACCGCGACTACTTCAAAGCCTCGCTCACGAGCCGGAGCTGATGGCTCGGACCTGCAGTCCCAGCGACTGCAGGTCCGGCAAGAAACCCGCATAGCTGTCGGCGATGCAATCGGCGGCGCCAACCCTGCTCTCGCCTGTGGCCAAGGCTGCGGCCGCCGTCGCCAGCATCGCCACCCGGTGGTCGCCGCTGCTGCTCAGCGCGGCGCCCCGCAGCCGCGAGCCGCCTGGGCAACGCCAGCCGTCTTCGAGTTCCTCGATTTCTGCGCCGAAGCCCCGGAGGGTCTTCACAGTCGTAGTGATCCGGTCGCTTTCCTTGGATCGTAAGTCGCCGGCGCCGCGCAGTTCGCTTGGCCCATCGGCAAGGCACATGGCGAGCCCCAAGAGAGGTAGCTCGTCGATCATGCTGGGCACCTGGGCGGGGCCGACCTGAATCCCCCGGAGCTTCGAGCTCCGGCAATGGAGATCGCAAACCGCTTCGCCAAAAAGCTGGCGGCGCGGCTGGGCTTCGATCTTGGCCCCCATGCTTTGCAGGGCCCGGACGAAGCCCGCCCGCTCCTCCGCATGCAGAAGGTCTTCGAGGAGGAGTTCGCTTTCGGGCAGGAGGACGCTGAGAGCCACAAAGATCGCGGCGCTGGAGGGGTCACTGGGCAGCACGAAGTCGAAAGGCTGTAGCCGGTCGAAGGGGCCGTGCAAGGTCACGGAGTCCTGAGTGATCTCGATTGGCGCGCCCATGGCGGCGAGCATGCGTTCGGTGTGGCGTCGACTGACTCGACTCTCACGCACGACGACAGCTGTCGAGGCCCCAAGTCCCGCCAGCAGTAGAGCGCTCTTTACCTGGGCGCTGCCGAGCTGATTGTCATGAACGAGGCCCCGTAGCGGCTCCTGATGGGCATGGAGGCGTAGTGGCGCCCTCCCGCCATCGCTGTCGATCACCGCCCCCATCGACTGCAACGGCTCGAGGATCCTCCGCATGGGGCGAGCCCGCAGCTGCGGATGCGCTTGGAGCACAGCCGGAAGCCCTGCCGCAGAGAGCAGTCCAGCGAGCAGGCGCAGGGTCGTGCCCGAGCGGCCGCAGTCGAGAGGGCTGGAAGCCGCGCAGAGCCCGGCCAGGCCCCGTCCTTCGATGAGGACTTCCTTGTCCTTTCGCTCAATTTGCACCCCGAGCCCGCGCATGACCTGGAGACTGCTCTGCACATCTGCTGCAGCAATCTCTGCCCGCAGGACGCAGCGCCCTTGGGCTAGGCCGCCGAGGAGCAAAGCACGATGAGCGTAGGACTTATCTCCGGATACTCGGAGGCGGCCTCGGACAGCTGTGCTGGCTCTGATTCGCAAGTCCACGGGTCCCGCCTAGCTGGCCCAAGCCAGCTGATGCGACGAAAGAGTACGAAGCGGTGCATGCTGCGAGGAAAAGGGTTGTAGGGCAACGGTAACGGCCCGCGTTCCAGCGACGTAACCGGGTCCCGGACATCGCGTCCCGGCAGCTAGCGGCCTTCCCTTCAGGCCGGTTCTTAGCTGCAGAGGGCTTTATGGGCGTAGCTAAGAACTCAAATCCTATCCACGCGCCTTGCGCACTCTGACCCTGCCCGTCTTCCCTGGCCAATTGGCGGATTCACCTGGGGATTCCGCAGCCATAAGCCGCAGTATCCAGGTAGCGCTGTAGCTCACCTGCCCTTGCAACAGGAGTCGAAACTTGGATCTCCCCCTTCTGCCGTAGTTCTCAGCGCCCCCGGCCCGGGTATTGCACTCAAATAGCTTGATCGAAGCACCCCGAGCCAGTTTGCTGCCCAAGTTCCATCGGGAGCGAAGTGATCCGGGAACGCCTCGAGGAGACTCTCCTTCTGAAGCAGTGAGACATGGATCCCTGCCCTTGTGGGTCTCCCAACCTGGGTTCGTCCAAGGAGACGGGCTTGGGCTCGAGTCGGCTTCTTACCAACCCTCGGAGCAAGAATCATGATTATGAAGCGAATCGCATGCCTTGCCGTCGCGGGCGCCGTCTTGGCGTTCACGGCGCCGGCTTTCGCGCATGGCGGCCAGTATCGTGGCCCCGGCGACACCGTCCCCCCCAACCCCGGCGGCAGCGGCGGCGGCAAGACCGGCAGCCCCGGCAGCCCCACCACTCCGTCCCCGGGCAGCCCCAGCACCCCGACCCCGAGCGGCCCGACTTCCGGCGGTGGCGGCCCCGTCACCGCGCCTCCTGCCCCGAGCACAGGTGGCCAGCGGCGTGGCACCGGCCCCGTCACCGGCGGGATGGGCATGCCCCTCCAGGACGACTTCACCCAGTGGCAATTCTGGTGGGAGTTCAACAAGGCTCCCTTCCTGCAGCTCAAGGCTGCGATCCACGCGGGTGGCCTGACGACCGGCTCCGACGACTTTGAGCTCGGCCAGGGCCGTAAGGGCGCGGCTAAGGACACGCTTAGCCCCTCCGACAGTGACCGTAAGGAGATGATCCCGGCACTGCAGAAAGTGCTTAAGGATCCCAGCAGCAACAAGGACATCGTGTCCTCGTGCATGGTCGCTCTCGCCAAGATCGGCTCCAGTGCCGATCCTAAATACTTCGAGGACAATATCCTTCCTCTGCTCAAGACGTTCCTGGCCAACCAGGACGCGGAAAAGCGCGAGGTCGCAGCGCTCGCCATGGGCATTGCTGCCATTCCAGCGGCTGTTCCCGATCTGCTTGAGCTGGCCAAGGACTCTGATGACGGCCGCAAGCTCTGTGAACGCCCGCAAGGTGTCGATGTCCGCACGCGCTCCTTCTCTTGCTATGGCCTCGGCTTGATCGCCTATGGCAGCAAAGACCCCGAGCTTAAGAACAAGGTCCTTGAGGCGATGAAGGGCCTGCTTGAGGACAAGCAAGTCAAGCGTCGCGATATCCAGGTCGCTGCTCTCAACGCGATTCGTTTGCTGCGTCCGGATTTCTCGACCGAAGCCGGTCGCAAGCTGCAGCAGGAAATCGTGGACTACGCTCTGGCCTACCTCGAGCGCGATGAGATCTACGATCAGATCCGTTCCCACGCCATCGCCGTTATGGCCAAGGTCTGCGAGCGTGGTGTCGATGAGCAACTGCGCCAAAAGGTCATTGCCAAGTGCATGGAAGTCCTCGACAAGCGTAATCGCAAGTGGAAGAAGTGGACCCAGCAGTCCGCGGTCCAGGCTCTTGGAGTCATCGGAAACGCTGAGGACAGCGAGGTCATCAAGACTCTGGCTCGTTATACCAAGTCAGGAAAGGACGCGCTGGCCAAGAACTTTGCAGCGATCGCCCTCGGGCAAATCGGCGGCAGCGAGGCAAAGGAAATTCTCGTCAAGCAGCTGCAGAGTTCTCGCGTCCAGAAGATGAGCAAGCCTTGGATCGCCCTCGGCCTTGCTGTGCGCGACTTCAACAGCCGCAATAACGACAGCAGCTACGATATCGATTCCGCTGTTGGCGAGATGATTGCCAAGGAGATGAAGAAGAACAGTAACGCGCTCTACGCTGCTGGTTATGCCGTCTCTCTTGGCATGATGAAGTTCACCGATGCCGGTGACGATTTGGTTGATCGCCTACTCAAGGTCAAAAACCAAGACGAGGCCGCAGGCTACTTCATGGTTGGACTGGGCTTGATGCGTTACAACCAGGCCATGGCAGACATCAAGGAGATCGTCCGTGGTGCCACTCGCCGTGACCAACTGCTGACCCAAGGTTCCATCGCCCTCGGTCTGCTTGGCGATAAGCAAATCGCCCAGCAGCTCGTCGACAAGATGAAGAAGCAGGGCACGGTGTCGGTCATGAGCGCACTAGCCCAGGCTCTTGGCTTTATCGGTGATCGCCGCTCGGTGAAACCACTGATCCAAATCCTCGAAGACAAGACGCTCCAGAACATCCCCCGGGCCTTTGCGGCCGTCGCCCTTGGGCTGGTGGGAGACAAGGAGCCACTGCCCTGGAACAGCAAAATCGCCGTGAATGCGAACTACCGCGCCAATGTCGAGACCTTGACCGGCGGTACCGGTGGCATCCTGGACATCCTCTGATCCAGGCTTGCTGTTTCTGGGCGGCCTGATTCTGGGCGCCTAGAGTCTTCTGCGGGCCGTGGGAGCTGAACTCTCACGGCCCGCGCCATGTACGGGCCATTGATCGCTGCGCGATAACGCCTTCAGTCGCAGCGCCTTTTCATGCGCCGGGCAAGGACCCAGACCAAGCCGCTGAACAGGAACAGGCCGCCGCCCCCCAGGCCAGCCAGAAGCCCTGCGCGTCCCCGCGCGGACTCGGCACGCTCGCGGAGTTCCTGTTCACGGTCCAGGCCAGCCAAGCCGCTCTCGGCAATGCGAAGCCAAGCCTCCTTGTCTGCTCCGATCTTGGCGATCCGCTGGTAGCTGTGCCGGGCTTGTGAATACTCTCCCAGCAAATGCTCTGCGATGGCCTGCCGATACAAAACCTGGAGATCCTCGCTCCAAGTCGCTCGCTGGGAACGAATCAAATGGAGAGCCTCGCTGGGCCGCCCATCCTGCAGGAGATAATCCAAGAGCTGCAGCCGTGCCGGATGACTTGGCTCCTTGTCGACCAGCTTCCGCAAACGGGCACAAGCTGCGCGAGAGCTTCCTCGCTCCCAGAGGGCCTTGGCCGCAGCGACAGCAGAGCGCTCCTGCATCATGGCCGCTCGCTGCGGTAGAGGGTCTCATGCAAGTCCAGCAACTGCGAACGATCGTCGCTGAGCCGTTCGCCTTCGGGAAGAGGGTCCCAGCATCGCCAGGCCCCATCGCGCTGCGCCCGCTTCCAAAGCCCTGGGGAGAGACCCTGGGGGCGTTGCGAGCTACGAAGGGCACTCAGAAGCCGCTTGCAGCTTCCGCTATGCGCGAGGAGCAGGGCGTTGCGTTGGCGTGGAAGCTGCAAGCTCTCGACGCTCTCGAACACGGCCGCCGCGGTTCCGGCGACACGCGGCAACACCGGGCCCCCTTGGGGCAGTTCGCCAATGTTCATGGCCAGGATGCCATCTTCGCTGAGCAGCTCCCGAACGCGGTGGAAGAACTCGACGCTGGCCAGTTGCGGAGGCACGTAGATCTGATGCCGATAGGCATCCAGGAGGATGAGATCGAAGGGTGCCTCGGCGCTCGCACAGCGTTCGACGTAGAGACGCCCGCCGATTCCGCCGATCAGCTGGATGCGAGGATGCTCGCGACCGGGGCTATCGAAAAAGCGCCGCCCAAGCTCAAGCACGACCGGATCCAGCTCGACGCCGATTCCTTGCATCTTCTGGCCCGCGGCATGGTCGACGGCACGCAGCAGGGCTCCGGTTGCACAGCCGATGCTCAGCACCTTGATGGGCTGCTCCTGGGCTAGGCGAGTGGCGGGCAACAGAGCCGGCAGGAGGGCGAAGGCATCGTAGTAGCGCCCATTGCTGAGCGCCTCGCCTTCGATACGCACGCTGTGGTAGCTGTCGGCGCCCTCGTTGATGGCCAGGAGGCGGATCCGTGCTTCCCGCTGGGGAGTCTTTTCGCCCCGATGACCGCCTTCGGAACTCGCGAGCTTCTCCCTTCCCTCGAGCACCCAAAGGCGCTGGTAGCGACTGTCCTGCATCTCAAGCAGCCGGTATCCCGATTGGGCCAACCAGGCCGGCATTCCGGCATCTAGCAGCAAGCAAGGGCTGGCCGCCAGCGGCAGAAGCAGAAGCAACAGGTAGGACCTAGAGCGTTTGCCCCCGGCGAAGGCCAAGCTCAGAGCACAGCCAAAGAGGATGATCGCGAAGAGCCCGAAGCTGGCACGCAAGCCTAGTGAGGGCACGAGAACATGCGTCGCCAAGAAGGTTCCCGCCAGGCTACCGAGGGTCCCAAAGGCATAAACGCTGCCACTGGCTCGCCCGATCTGGGAGTTCTCCGCACAGCTGAGTTTGATCAGGCAGGGCGAAGCCATGCCCAGCAAGAGGATGGGCGGGGCGAAGACAAGAAGACCCACAGCCAGAGAGCCACGGATCATGACCCCGAGCGCCAGATCCAGAGGCAGAGGATCGGGAAGCACCAGCTGCGACAGCCAGGAGGCCAGATACGGCGCAAGAGCGAGCAGGGCGGCGGCGATGGAAAAGGCCGGTATCAGAACACGCCGAGCCAGCCCGCGATCGGCAAAGATGCCACCAAGCCAAGCTCCCAGCGCCAAAGCCAGGAGCATCACGGCAATGACATTGGTCCAAACTGGCGCCGAGTCCCCAAAGCTGGGAGCGAGCACACGCACTGCTGCCAGTTCTGCCCCCATGGTCGCGAAGCCCGAGGCTAGTGCCAGCAGTGCGGAAAGCGCCCTCGCGCCCTTAGGGCTCACTTGTCCTCGCTCGTCTCGCCCTTGGGCACGTTGTACTGCGCGCTGGTGGTAAAGAGGAATCGAGAGTCACCACGGAGGTAGGCGGAATTGGCCATATTCAGCAGCCGCCGCGTACGCTTATCCTTTTGGATTTTTCCGTTAATGACGAGCGTGAACTCTTTACTAAGGTCGATCAGGGCATCGTTAAAAAAGAGCTGAATTTGGTCGACGTTTCTCGCCGTAATCTCGATGCGATTCTTTTCGCGGTCGGCAACGGCCTTGACCATGGGGCGCTCCTCTTCAGAGGTCTGGTTCAGGAAGTCGCCCTGAGTAATCCGGATCCAGTAGCCCTTGCGAAACAAGTCGTGTGGGGGCTGGAGCTGGACGGTCGAGGCGAAGAGGTTACGCGCCGCACCTTTCATCCACTCGAAAACCGCCTGCCCCTGATCCGCATACGGGGCCTCGCCGTCGGCTTCGATGATCTTGAACTGGGGATGCTTTCCGGCCTCGAGCTGCTTCTTCAGCTTGTCCATCGTCTCCTCGCCTTTCTTGCCGATGACGAGGATGGGAACCAGGTGGGTATTGGCCACGGTGAGGCTTTCGATGCCCTGAGGGTCGCGCAAAATCAGGCCACCGAAACGGTCAGGGAACAGCGACACCAAGCGCATAGCAAAGGGCGTCGAGTCGCCGATGGCATCCAGATAGATCCGGTCGGTATCCAGGCGATACACGTTAAAGAGGCGACCAAGGACCTTCAGCATCCAGCTTAACTTCGGGCGTTCGGCCGAGACCTCGCGTTGGCTCAGGATGTTTGTGACCGTGGAGAGGTCATGATCCTTAGGGAGCTCTGGCGCAACGATCAGCCGGTCTTTGGACCTCTCCGATCCCTCTGGCCAAAGCTGTGTCAGGTAGTCTTGAACCTTATCGGTATCCCGAGACGCCAGGGTGATAACTAGTGGCCAGTTTTTATTCGGCTGATAACCCTTCGGGCGAAGGATCCAGTACGGGCCGAGCTTTTCTCGCTTATTGGTCCACTCTCTGGCGATCTTTCCACTGCTGAACACCTTCTTTTTGGGAAAGCAGCCGTCGAAGATTTGCAGGAGGTCAGGAATCGAACCCAGTACACCTCCTACCTTCTCGTCATTCTTCCTCAAGGCCTTGATAAAGCTTTGCCGTCCTTCACGGGCCTTCTTGTTGAGCTGACGAATCTTTTTGCGGCCACGAGAGCTTTGTTCTGCCCCCCTATTGGCCAGCCCATCCCCCTCCATCTGGGGCTCGAACCAAGCCTGCAGCTGCCCCTGTAGCCTCTTGATAACCCGGGGTTTCAGCTTGGGTTTGCCCAGGTCCTTGCCAGTTTGCGCGGCGAGCGACGAAGCGGGCAAGGAGAAGGCGATGGCCGTTAAGAAGAAGAGAGAGTAGCGAGCCTTCAGCATGTGAAACGTTCCTGTTCGAGTGCGTAGCGACAGAGGCACTCAGGGTGTCTATCTGGGAAAGACGGAGCAGCATTGAAACATCCGTGGCGAACTGTCGCCAGCAGGACGGGGAGGAGAGATCGCGGATCTCACGGCTCTTGCAGCCGCTCTTTGGGGCCGATCTCTAGCAAAATGCGCGCCAACCAATACCGTGCCCTTGTTCGACTGGAGTCGCGCTGGATGGCTTCTTGGAGAAGATCGCGAGCTTCGCTCAGGCGCTCGACGCGCCGAGGTCCCTGCGGCTCCGCCGCAAGCATGAGGAATCGGGCCAGATTGCCTCGGCAGCTGTCCTGGCCCTTCGGGTCGGCATCATCGGCAGCGCCTTCTCGAAGCAGCTGCTCCGCACGGCAACGATCACCGCTCGCCTGCGCCAGCAGACCCAGCTCATTCAAAATCCAGGCTGCTCTCCGGCCTTCACGGGTCAAGGCTCGCTTGTAGGCCTGTCGTGCGGCCGAGTATTGGCCCAGAAGCCGCAGAGCCAGGCCAGTGTTGGCAGAGGCCCAGGCCGCGTTGCGATAGAGGGCTTCGACCCGTCGCAGGTGCTCAAGGAGTTCCGGAGCGGCCACTCCGGCCCGGGCTAGGCGAATCGCATCACTTCCCCCGCGATCTGCGGCAAAGGCAGCGAAGCGCGGGGCGCGCATCAGCTCTGCAGCCTGGGCAAACCAGGCCGCCCATTGACCCTTGGCGCGCATCGCCAGTCCGGCAAGGAGGGGCGCGAGGCCCGATCGCGCCTTTTGCGAGAGCTTCGCGTCCAGGGCTCGGAGTTCATGGCTCTCCAGCTTGGCCAGGGCATGGGCGGCGTCGAAGAACCGCAGCGGGCTGCGATTCTGGTAGCTGGCATCCAGCAGGCTTGCCGCGACCTGCCACTCCCCTGCTGCGAGTTCCGAGGCGAAAAGGCCGCGAGCCCGCTCGGCAGGGCTCTGAGCCAGAAGAACCGTAGTCAGAAGGGCGAGAGCCAGAGCCGCCGACGTCTTCATCGCAGCTGCACTTCCCGGCTGCCCGCCACCGCCTCGCCGACGAGCACCGGCGCTTCACCGGCGGCAACCAAGCGCTGCATCACCTGGTCGACGCTCTTGGGGTCGACCAGGAGGACGAAGCCAAAGCCCATGTTGAAGACCCGGTAGGCCTCGTTGCGCTCGATGTTCCCGTGCTCCATCAGGTAGCGGAAGATGGCCGGCGGCTGGACCATTGCAACATCGATCTCCACGCCAATCCCTTCCGGCAAGACGCGGGGGATGTTATCGAAGAGCCCCCCACCGGTGATGTGGGCGCAGGCGTGCACATCTTGGCTGCCCTGGAGCAGGGGGAGCACCGGCTTCAGGTAGCTCTTGTGCTCGGCGAGCAAGGCCGCAGCCAGGCTGCCTTCGATCTCGCCGGGAGCATCCTGCACATCGTGCCCCAGCTCCTCGAAGAGGATCCGTCGCGCGAGGGAGTATCCGTTCGTGTGCAGCCCCGAGCTGGGCAGGCTGATGATTACATCGCCGGCCTGGACCCTGGAGCCATCGAGCAGGTCTTCCTGCCGCACCGAACCGACGATGGTGCCCACGACCTCAAAGTCGCCATCCTCATACATGCCTGGCATCTCGGCGGTCTCGCCGCCCAGCAGGGCCAAGCCGTTTTCGCGGCAGGCACGGGCCAAGCCCTGGAGTATCTCCCCCACCTGTGTCGGCTGCATCTTGCCGCAGCCGACATAGTCGAGGAAGAAGAGGGGGCGCGCCCCTTGGACGAGGATGTCGTTGACGCAGTGGTTCACCAGGCAAGCGCCGATGCTGTCATAGCGCTTGGTCATGGCCGCAACCTTGACCTTGGTGCCGACGCCATCGGCCGAGGCAACGAGGATCTCCCCCTCCGCGCCAACACGCGCAGGGTCGAAGAGACCACCAAAGCTGCCGATGTCGCTCACGACACCCTCGGTGAACGTCGTGCGAATGGCGTCCTTGGCCCTCGTCACGGCATCGTACTTGGCGTCGATGTCGACGCCGGCTTCGCGATAACGCGAGCTCTTGCTCATCTTGGCTCCTGGCTCCGATCTGCGGGCGCTGCTGCCTGGTTCGAACTAGCACCGCAGAGTGTCGAGCATGAGGCGCCCGGACTCAAAGGCGTTCTTCCCTGGCAACGCCGGAGAAGGAGCAAAGCTGGCTGCTGCCTAGAAAAAGTGGCTGCGCAGACGAGCCCTGGACAAGACTGGGCTCGTCGAGGCACCTGAGAATTCTCGAAAAATCACCCGTCGCTACGGCTGCTGTGAACTAATCCTCACGGGCGGCGCTCTCGCCGATTAGCATCCTTCCCTTTCCTTCCCGTTTTTCCCCTCCCGCCGCCAGTTATGCAGCGCATTGCCGTCCTCGGATCGACCGGCTCGATTGGCCGCAGCACCCTCGACGTGGTCTCGGGCCACCGAGACCGCTTCGAGATCGTGCTCCTCAGCGCAGGGAGCCGTTCCGAGCGTCTCTTTGCCCAGGCTGGGGACTTCTCCCCCAAGGCCCTCGTCCTAGCCGAGCTGGAGGGCAGCACCGAACTCGCCGGCGCTCCCGACGGCAGCCGAGTCTTTTTCGGGGAAGAGGGGTTACTCCAGGCGCTGGAAGAAACGCAGCCCGAGCTCGTGGTCAACGCGATCATGGGCGCCGCCGGCTTGCGTGCCTCGGCCTGGACCCTGAGGCACGGCCGCAAGCTTTTGCTGGCCAACAAGGAGAGCCTGGTTGTCGCCGGCCCCGTGCTCCGCGCCCTGCAGAAAGAGCATGGCGGCACGATCCTTCCCATCGACAGCGAGCACGCCGCAATCCACCAGTGCCTGCGCGGGGAACGCCGCAGCGACCTGAAACGCATCTGGCTGACCTGCTCGGGGGGCCCCTTCCGGGATACCCCCCGCGAAAAGCTGGCAGCGGTGAGCGTTGAAGAGGCGCTGGCCCATCCGACCTGGGCCATGGGCGCGCGCATCAGCATTGGCAGCGCCACCTTGATGAACAAGGCCTTCGAGGTCCTCGAGGCGCAGCAGCTGTTCGACCTTGCGGCCGAGGAGATCGAAGTCATCGTCCATCGACAATCCATCGTGCACTCGATGGTCGATTTCCGCGACGGCTCGATCATGGCCCAGCTCGGCGTTCCCGACATGCGGGTGCCGATCTGCTACTGCCTCGGGCATCCAGAGCGTCTGGACTTCGCCTTCGAGGGCTTTGATCCCGTCAAGTTCGCCCAGCTCACGTTCGAAGAGGTCGACAAGGAGCGCTTCCCGGCGCTCGAACTCGGCTACGAGTGCATCCGGCGCGGCGGAGACTCGGGCGCGATCGTCAACGCTGCGGACGAGGTCGCGACGGCAAGCTTCCTCGCCGGCGATATCCCCTTCCCCCGTATTACCGAGACTATTTACGAGGTCCTTTCGCGGCGATCGACGCGAACGGTCTCGAGCGTCGAAGAGGTTCTCGACGCGGATAGCTGGGCCCGACAAGAGGCACTACGTTGCTTGCGTTAGCACTCGAGAATATCGGCTACATGGCCCTCGTCGTTATCGGCGTGGGCTTCCTGGTTTTCGTCCACGAACTTGGGCACTTCTTGGCGGCACGCGCCGCGGGGGTCTATGTCGAGGTCTTCTCCATCGGCTTCGGCACCCGGCTCTTCGGCTGGAGAGACCGCAAGGGCACCGATTGGCGGATTTGCCTGGTACCCATTGGTGGCTACGTCAAGATGTATGGCGAAGCCCCAGGGGAAGGTGACCCCGAGGACGACAGGGCCTTGAGCAACAAATCGGTGCCTTGGCGCTTATTGATCTTCTCGGGCGGCGTTTTGATGAACGTGCTCTTCGCCGCGGTGGCCTTTCCCATCGTCCTTGGCGTGGGCATCCCCTTCAATGCTCCGGTAGCTGGCGAGATCGCACCTGGCTCACCCGCCGCGATCGCCGGCGTGCAGCAGGGGGATCGCTTCCTGACCGTGAATGGTTCTGAGCTGCACTCCTTCCGAACCCTCCAGACCGAGGCCGCGCTCTCCGGTGAAGAAGGGCTGGTCCTAGGAATCGAGCGCAAGCAAGAGGGCGGCGGAAGCAAGCAGATCGAGCTCACGGTGCACCCGCGCTACCGGCCGAGTATTGGGCTCAAGGTCCTCGGGATCTCAGCACCCCTCGAGGACAGCATCCGGGCGCAGCTCCACCCCGGGAGTACGGCCGCCGAGGCGGGCTTGCCTGCACGCGCCCGACTCATCGAGCTCAATGGCGAACCGGTCAATACCAAGTCCTGGGTCGAACTCACCCGCAAGCTGCGTGGCGAGAAGGCCGTGCGCTTCGTCGCCAATCCCATTTCAGTGGGCATCATCGATGAAGAAGGGGTCGAGGCCACCATCGAGTACAAGCCCACACTCGATCCCGGGCGGCCGGTCTTGGGCGTTACCGCGCCCGAGCATGCGGTTCTGCAGGTCGCCGCGCCAGAGGCCCTAGGCGGCCTCGAACTCAAGGTCGGAGACATCTTGGTCTCGCTGATCCTCGGCGAGCAGCGGCATTTCGTAGCAGGCCTGGGCCAGCTGCAAGAACTGCTGCGCAAGGCCGAGCCCAGGCGTTGTTTTTTCGAGCTGCGGCGCCGGTCGAAGCCAGATACCGCCCTGGATATGAGGAAGCTCCTCCGTCTTGAGCTGCCAAGCCTCTTCCTTGGCCCCAAGGGGCGCCCCCTCGACGGGCTGCTCACCCTGGGCAACGCGCCCATGGTTTCGAACTATGTGCTCGTCCAGGAAGGCAGTGCTGCGGCCGATGCTGGGTTACGTAGCGGCGACCGCATCCTCAGCCTGGATACCGCGCCGGTGAACAGCTTCGAGACCCTTGCCGAACTCGTGCGCAAGGCCAAAGGCAAGGCGCTGCAGGTGCGTTGGCAGCCCTTCCAGGCCAAAGACGGCACCAGCCCACAACGCGAGGCAGAGATCACGCCACGGAAGATCCCGGTCGTCGACTTCGGCTTCACCGCCTTCGCTGAGCCGCTGCGCGAGACCTACCGCATCGACGGAGTCGGCGCCTCGATGTATGCCGGCGCCAAGCACTGCGTAGAGACCATCCGGCAACTCTACGCGACGCTCAAGCGCATCTTTGGCGGCTCGGTCGCTGCCGACAACCTGGGCGGGATTATCACCATCGGGGTGGCGACTTATGAGAAGGCTCGTTCCGGCTTCATGGAGCTGCTCTTCTTCTTAGCCATCCTCTCGTTGAACCTCGCCTTCATCAACGTGCTGCCCATCCCGGTCCTGGATGGAGGACACCTGATGTTCCTCCTGGTCGAAGCGATCAAGGGCAGTCCGGTCAGCACCCGGGTCATGAGCTACGCCCAGTTCGTTGGCCTGATGCTGGTCTTGGCCCTCATGGTCTACGTGATCTTCAACGACCTGGTCCGGCACGTCTTCTGACGCCTAGACCGATACCGTGCACGGCTACCTTTCTCTCTTCCGGCTCCGCCTCCTCCCCTCGGCCTTTTGCGATGTTCTCGCCGGGGTCGCGATTGCCGGCAGCCTGAGTGAGGCGCCACTGCCTCGGCTGTTCCTGGTGCTTGCGGCCTCAGGTTTGCTCTACGCCAGCGGTATGGCCTGGAACGACATCGCCGATGTGAAGCGTGACCGAGCCCTGCATCGCCGGGAGAAAGCTCTCGTACAGGGCTCGGCCAGCCTCGCCGTTGCGAGCATCCTCGCCGTATGCTGCAGCGGCCTGGGCCTTGGCCTCCTCCTTTGGCAGGGGCTCGGGCTTCACGGGAGCATCCTCCTTGGATGCATACTTCTCTACGATTTCGTCGGCACCCGCATCGCCCCCTTCGGCCTCTTGTTGTTGCCCTTGTGCCGAATGCTCAACATCGCGCTGGGCATGCAGGTCTGCGCAGCCCCGGGCTTCGATCCCTTCACGCTTCTGCAGACTCACCCACCGGAAGCGGAAAATGCCCTGTTCTTGCTCTTGTGTTACGGGGTCTACGTGGGGCTTGCGGTTGCACATGGCCGCCTTGAGGACCAGCAGCAGCCCAGCTACCGAAGCAGTCGGCTCTTGCTACGCCTAGCCGGGCTCTCCTTGCTCTTGACCAGCATCTTCTCCGCCTCCCCTTCCTTCGCCATCGCCGCCGCCCTGCCGATGCTGTTTTCGATCGGCTTTCACGACGGCAAGACGCAGGGAACCACCCCCCCGCCCATGGGCGCGGGGACCGGCGTGCTCCTACGCGGGCTCTCGCAGTTCGGAGTCGTGCTGGCTCTGGGGGCGGGCGATCTCTGGGCCGCCGCGATCAGTACCTTGCTCGCCTACGCCTTGCCCAGGATTCTGCGTCTCTCAGCGGCCCGGCTGACGTGATCGGGCGTAGTCCCGAGCCCGTTTCCAGGCATTGTTGGCGTCGGCCTTGCTCAGCAGGCCATTTTTTACCATCAAGGTTAGGGCCTTCTTGAGCTTGGCGGGATCGTGCGCGATCGAGTCCATACCCAGGGGTAGACCTGGGCCGGCCTCTTCTTCAAAGAGAGTTTCCTCGCACCCTTCCTCGGCGGGGCTTTCGCTGGGAGCTTTTGGCTCGCTCTTCGGCTCAGGTTCCGAATTCGGCCGCCACTTCAGTGGATCCTGGAGAAGAGTGGCATCGCTGCTGGCCTCATCGTCGAGGAACTCATCCGAAGCGAGCGGATCGAGTTCGAAGTAGCCCTCGGCATCGGTGAAGGTTTCCCCCGATTCGCCGGGACTTTCGGCACCTTGCCCAGGCTCGCCACCTGCCCCCTCAGCCTCCATGGGCAGGGCCTGATGTACCGGATGCTGGCCCATGTGCCTCTGCCCCTCCAGGCTCCCCTCTGCTCGAAACTGGTCGAGCATCTCGGTCGACAGGTTTTCGAGCAGAGGTTCCATCTCGGCAACGGCAAGCTGGAGTCTGTCGGTGTCCTGTCCCTCCTCCTGCAACTGATGGGTCAGGCTTTCCGCTCGGCGCAAGGTCTCGGAGAAGAACTCCTTCATCTCCTGCGAAATCTGTGAAGAGCGATTCTGCTGGTACTGAGCCGAGAGTTCTTTGAGGATGGTTGCCGCCAAGCGCGTGGTTTCCTCGACGAACTCATACATCTCTCGGCTGATCCGCTGCTCCCTTGCGTCGGCGCGTTCGCGTTCTTCGATCTGCCGGATCATGTCGCGCTGCACGCGATCTCCCCGAGCCACCGTGATCTGTTGCTGGCTGCGGCGCAGCTTGCGATCCTGGCGATAGCGATCGAACTCGCTTGCTTTGCTTGGATCTTTCGAGATGCCCATTGTCCCCCCAATCATGGACCCCATGGCCCAGGCTCCCTATCGGCAGGGGGGGCATGGGCCCTAAACGACGCCTCCTACAGTCAGGCAAGCACGCTGCGAGCCTGCTAGCATCCGCACCATGCCAACGCCACGTGTACGCAGTAGAGGCTCCGGCCAGGCCTCAGTTCCTCCGCAGTCAAAACGAAAGCGTTTTCGTTTCCGCTTGGGGCTGGGGGACATTCTGGTGGTGATCTCACTCGCTGGGCTGGCTCTGCTCGCCGTCTGGCCCCACTACCGGGGGCGGATCGAAGCTCGCAACGAAGCTCAGGCCGCGGCGCAGCTCCTTCAGCTCGCAGACGAGCTGAGCCAGGCGGGGCTTGCGGAGCAAGTCCGCGCGGCCCTTACCCGCAGCCAAGAGATCAAGGAGATCGAACTCCGCTGTAGCTACGGCCCCGAGCATGGGCCTGGACAGCAGCTCTGGGAGGATGCGCATTGGCGTTACCTCCTCGATCTGGAGGGAGAGGCTCCCGGGCTCCGCGTACTCAACAAGGGCGAGAAGCAGCCCCCGCTGCGCATATCACCGGGCGCTCCTGTAGAGAATGCTCCGGAGGCGGCACGTCGCCTACTCTCCCTGCTCGCCGCGGACTTCTGGGAGGCAATGCGATCGTCGCAGCAGCGGATTGAGCGGCTGAATCAGCAAAGCAAGCTGGGCTATCGCCTGCGTCTCGGTTTCATGCCTCGTTCGGTCGAGGACCCCGCCGACTGCGAGCTCGAACTCTATGCCTGGCCCGATCGCCATGGCGAAGCCGGCCACGCGGTGTTTCGCTGGTGCCCCAGCCGTGGCCTGCAACAGACCCGCAACCTAGTGCGCCAGTACCAGGGCGAACATGGCCCCACTGCGATGTCTGGGGCCTTTCGGCCGGGATCGAGTTACAACGAAGCCATGGCTTATACCGGGCTCGATGGGAATCAGTGGCTGCCCGTGTTCCGCCCGATCGACCTCGAAGCCTATCGATCCTTCGCAGCAGCTTTGAAGCTCCTCAAAGACTCCGAGTTCCACAAATCCTTCGAGAAGCTCTCGCACAGGCGAGGATCCTCTCCAGCAGCGAAGACTGCCGACAGTGCCCCTCGGCTGGCGGATCTCTTGGGAAGCGACGAGGCCGCAGTAAAGCGCTGGGCAGAGGGTCTGCAAGGAGAGGCCCTGGACGCAGGGGAGCTGGCTGCCGTGCAGGCAGCGGGGCGCGAACTCCTCTCCAAGCTTGGACTCGAAGCGGAACGGCTCACGCGTTCGCAAGAAGGCCGCAGCCTTCGGCTGATGACCCGGCCTCCGCGAGCTGAGAAAAAAGCGGCAGCAGCGATGGCGCTAGAACTCAGGGCCTGGCCCGAAGCGGGGCTCTCCTGGCAAGGCCATAGTCACCTGATCTTCGGCACCAGCCCTGAGGGCAAGCCCTGCATCCTGCCGCGCAAGCTGGGTCCGCGAGAAAAGCCAGAGCCTTGCTCCCCCGACCTGATCTGGGTTCCGCTCCCACGGCAGCTGCAAATCCATTACTGAGAGGCAGCTGCCGCGCCAGGCCTGGCTTCGTTCTGGCCTACTTCAGCTTTTCCCAGAACTCCTCGGGCATATCGTGCGCGATCTTCAGGGCGCCATTGGCACCGCCGTAGATCGGCTCTTCGATGCGAATCACTCGTCCGCCACCGAGGCGTTCCTTCATCTCTTCCTCGATCGCCCGGTCGAGGCCACCGATCAACGAACCGCCGCCGGCCAGCAGCACCCGGTTGCGAAGCTTGTGCTGGAACTCGGGGTCGAAACTGGCAACGAGCTTGCCTAGCGAGTCGACGATCGGCGCCACGATCTTCTTGCACGACTCGAACATCGGCTGGGTGATGTCGAACTCTTGGGGCTTGCCGTCGACCGGGAACTCGACCTTGATGGGCGCGCTCTGCCCGAAGACGAAGGAGTACTTCTCCTTGAGCTGCTTGACCATGCCGATCGTGAACTGCGCGCCTGGGCACTGCTCTTTGAAGGCGTCGAAGAGCTGCTGATCCAGATAATCACCGGCATAGGTGATCGTAATCTGGTCGCTCTCCTCGGGCATCGTGCCGTGCATGCGGCAGAGATCGGTCGTGCCGGCACCGATGTCGATCACCAGCACGTCCTCGAGCATCTCCAGGCCATAGGCGACGGCGAAGGGCTCTGAGCACAGCATGACCGAATCCACGCACTCGCGAGCCGCATCGATGATGGCCTGCTTGTTGTGGATGCTGGCCTGTGCCGGAGCACCGATGACCGCATAGATCAGCTCGTCCTTGCGTGCCTGCACCTGTGACATGGCATGGCGCAAGAGGTCGCGAGCTGCGCGGAGGTTGGCGTCGCTCTCCTCGCCACCGGCCTCGTCCACCTTGAGGGTGCCTTCCTCCAGAGGCCGATACATATTGAGTGACAGCCGCTTCTCACTGGCCTCGTCACCGAAGAGCACTTCTTTCTTGAGGAGCTTCTTGGCGACCACGTCCTTCGGATAGCCCACGAGCGAGGCGACGGTTTCCCGAATGCCGTTACTCGCGCTGACTGAGGTACGCGAGGTGCCAAGGTCTACGCCTACGTAGAGGACGCCGTGGTCCTTAGCGTCTGCAGCACGACTCGCGGCATCGTTGCCGCCGCCCTGGCCGTCGTCGACGCCGCCAGCGCCCAAGTTCGGGTCTTGATGATCCATGTCTCTTGATTGGTCTCTGGTTTTGACTTCTTGTTCTATTCTCTACTGCTTGCCCTCGCCCTTCTGGAGGGCGAGATTCGCAGCGAAAATCGATTCCATAAGCTCGGACTTTTTATCGAACTGAGCGTCTGCATTGTCGAGCCCTTGCACTCCGCGGTAAATCGACGAGATGCCGGGTTCAATGCCTTTGTCTTCGAGGGCGTGAGAGAGCTGTTGCTCGGTCTCTGCGAGCGAGCTGCTGAGTTTGGCGATACGCCGCTCCAGCTTGTCGATCTCACCGCCGAACTCCTGCTGGCGCGCCTCTGTAATCCTTTCTCGTTCGCTTGCAAGCCTGGTCAGAACCAAGCCGAGCACGGAATGCTCCAAGCTCTCGGAGGCGCCGTGCTCATGCATCAGCTCCTGCAATGCCTCGGTGAAACTGAGATCGTCCGCGGCCTTGCGCGCACGGGTCTCGCGCTCGGCCTGCTTCTGGCGGTCTTCCAGCTTCTTTTGGGCGTCATGGAGCATCAGCCGGAGGTCATCCACCTGTTCCCGAAGCTCGACGCTTCGTTGCTCCGAAGCTTCCTTCTCCTTGGCCAAGGTCTTCTGGCTCTGCAGAAGACGGAGGAACTCCTCGCTGGTGTTTTCGACCAGGCCGCTCGGATCGGACACCGGGCCGCCAAGGCCGAGCATCTGCTTTTTGAGCGTGCGATGCACGGCCGCCTCGATCAGGGCGACGATGCGGTCCAGACCGACGACATTGACCTTCTCGACACCCCGATCACGAAGCTCGTCCACCGTCGCCCGGTAGCTGAGCTTGCGCACTGCATCGTGAATTCTTTTGGTCAGACGACGGGCCATCACTCGCCTCGCGAATAACCGTAGCGCGGGTCTTTTGACGGATCGGCACCCCGCACTCCGACGACGAAACTGCCCAGGAGATGGGCTCCGGATTCGACCAGCTGCTTGCGGGCTTCCTTGCTCAGCTTACGTGGGGCTCGCTCAAGGCCAACGACGAGGATGGTCCCATCACACTTTGCCGACAGAACCCCAGCATCGGTCAGTGGGATGGCGGGTGGGGTGTCGAGGATGATGAGAGAATACTCTTCTTTGAGCCGGGCGATGAGTTCGTCGATACGTCGCGAGGAAAGGAGTTCGGAAGGATTGGTGGGCATGCCCCCCGGCCCGATCAAGTCGAAGCTCTCTACTCCCGAGTTGCGAATCGCTTGGTGCAGAGCGAGTCGCCCCATGAGCAGCTCCGTGAGCCCCGGCTCCTGGTTCAAGCCCAGGAGTGTTTCGACGCTCGGCTTGCGGAAGTCGAAATCCAAGAGGACGGCGCGCTGGTCTTCGAGTTCGGCGAAGGCCAGCGCCAGGTTGATGGCGCTGCTCGATTTGCCCTCACCCTGGATCGCGCTCGTGATCACCACGGACCTGGGCGCCCGTTCGGGGTTCATCACCAGGAGCTTGCTACGCAGGGCACGGAACTGCTCCGCCCGAAAGCCGCGGGGCTCGTGGAAGCAAACCAGATACGGGTCTACGACCCGGTCGACGAGGACGAAGGGGGTGGCGTCACCGCGTTCTTCATCGTTCGCGCGCTCTTCTTGGGGCTCTTCGCTCATAGCTCTATGCACGCAACCGCGGGGAAATAGCCAAGTAACGCTACTTTCGTCGACGGGGCCGGTCAAACTCAAGGTCTGAGTCAGTCACCCGCAGAGCATCCCCCCAAAAGAGGATCCCCAGGAGGAAGCGGGCAGCGTGCCGTTTCGCCGGGTCTCTGGGTGCGGCGGCGCCGAAGGATGGGTAGCAGGTTATGGAGTTCTGGGGCCGCAAGCGAGAGGCGCATGCTGAGTTCGACCCGCAGCGAGGTGTATTCCCTCATAGCAAGGCCGGCCGCAGCAAGGCCGATCTCCCTAGTTTGTAGATTGGAGAGCAATTCCAAGAGCCATGGCCCAAGCTCCTTCCGGTCCGGGGGGGAGACGATGGCGATGCGCAGCCGGGTCAGTGCCCTCCCAAGCGCACGCTGAAAAAGTCGGCGCAAGGCTGGGTCCTCGATCTTCAAGCTCTGCTCGCGGCCGGGCAGAAGCTGGGCCAATCGTTCATAGTTTTCCAAAATCGCCAGGCGGGCAAGACGGGTGCGCGGCTGCAGCCGAGGTCCCTCCCCATAGGCCAGGGCGAGAAGTATTCCTCCAGCCCTTGAGCCGGACCGGCTCGCGGCAGCTTCCGCGACGGGGCTTTGCACCGGCCGTCGCCATTCACGGCACAGCTGCAGCAGGCCCAGGTCGCCGGGGGCCAGCTCCTGCGCTTCGGCAACGAGGGCCAGGGCCTGCTCTCGCTCGGCGACCGGTCGCCGGCGCAGGTATCTGGCCAGAGCCACGCCGCGGTCAAAGCTGCCCCGGTAAAGCAGTTTGGGCCGCGGGTCTTGGGCGCCGGCAAAGCCCGCTGGACCCCGTGCCGCAAGAAGGCTCAGGGTTGCCTTGTATTCGGCAAGACTCAGATCCGGCCGCTCCAGTCGCTTCCAGAGCGCCGCGATCTGCTGCCTGCTCAGCTCGCCTCCCGACCAGCGCAGGCAGCGCAGCAACGCGGCCCGGCCCGGAGCATCGAGGAGGAGCCGGCTTTCTAGCTGATCTCCGAACTCCTTGCCGGGTAGCTCGGCGAGTAGAGCCAGTTTCACCGGATCCTCGGTCCAGGGCCGATCCCCCTGGCGAAACCAGTCCGGCAAGTCCCCGCTCGCTTGGCAAAGGAGGGAGCGCAGGGCGTACCCCAGCCAGAGGCGTTCGCTGCGACGCGACGGCTGGGTCCAGGCCTGGCGGAGATCCATGAGCCAGTCACGGCCAAGCGCGGCGTCTGCCGGGCGTCGGTGTCCCCGGGCTCGGCGCGCCGCGAAGAAGAGCCGAGCCAGTCGTCGCAGCTCCTCCGATTTGTGGCGCAGGAGCCACTCGCCAGCCAGGGTGAAGCTCCTGAGCTCGGCACGCCCCAGCTCCAAGGCGGCGCGGCTTCGGACGCTTTGCTCATCATGCTGGAGTTGTTCAACGAGGCGGCAGACGAAAGCGCTGAACTCGGCCGGCTCATGGGCCGGGGTCAAGAGGCAGGCTTCGGCGCAGATCTTCAGTGCCAGAGGCGAAGGCAAGCGGCCCGGTCGCTGCGCCACCGGTAGGACTTCGCGTAAGAGCAGGCAGCCTTCAAGCTCCAAGGGCCTGCGGGCCAAGCTCCCCGCCTTGGCGAGTCTGGGGTCAAGGAGGATGGGAATGGCGCTTCGCCCCCCCAAGGCACAGCGATCGACCAGATCGATCAGGTCGCGGATCCCGCGCAGATCCACCGCTTCGATGGGCAGTGGATACAGGGCATCGGGGTCTCGTGGCGCTGCCGCCTTGAAGCGCTGCACGTGGGCGCGCAGGACCGCACGGGCGCTGTCCCGAATGTCCGCATCTTCTTCGGAAGCAAGGAGGCTGGCAAAGAGCCCCGGAAGCAGCTTTGGGTTGGCGCCAAGGGCTCGCCGCAGCCGGAGGCGAAGATCGGGCAGCTCCCGGGCGGCTGCTCTGAGTAAGGGGCGAAGCTGGGCCGGGTCTTCGATACGACGGAGCTCGGCCGCTGCCGCCTGGCGCTCGGCCTGCTCGGGGCTAGAGAGACGCCGCAGTTCGAAGGGCGGTTGTTGAGCGAAAAGAGGGCCGACAAGCAGGAGCAGCAGCAAGGGCAGAAAAGGGAGTGGATGCACGAAGGTACGGTACGCACTGGTCCGGCGCATCGGAATGTCTTTCACTAGGCACTACCTCAGTTCGCAGCATGGCTCGATACACTGCTGCGCTTCTTTCAGACCTATTGCTGGAATCCAGCCCTTGAGCCCTACGCCCCCCATCGAAGAGATCGACCTCGAACAGCCGAGTCTCTACATCAATCGCGAACTCAGCCAGCTGCAGTTCATCAAGCGGGTCTTGGCGCAAGCGCGCAACGAGGAGCACCCCCTTCTCGAGCGGCTGCGCTTCCTGACGATCACGAGTTCGATCCTGGACGAGTACTTCGAGATCCGGGTCGCTGGCGTCAAGCAGCGCATCATGTATCGCAGCACCCATGCTGGGATCGACAACATGCGCCCGAGCGAGGTGCTCGAACGCATCAGCCACTTCGCCCATACCCTGGTCGAAGAGCAATATCAGATCCTTAACGATGAGCTCATCCCAGCGCTGGAAAAGGAGAACATCCACGTCGTCCGCCGCAATGCTTGGAGCCCAAAACAGGCAGGCTGGGTCAAACAGTATTTCCGCCAAGAACTCCTGCCGCTCTTGCAGCCGATGGGGCTGGACCCCGCCCACCCCTTTCCGCGAGTGCTCAACAAGAGCCTCAACTTCATCGTCTCACTCTCCGGCAAGGACGCCTTCGGCCGCAAGGGTGGGGTCGCCGTAGTCACGGCGCCTCGAGCGCTGCCGCGGGTCATCCCCATGCCCGACGAGGTATCAGTCGCGCCAAATGACATTGTCTTCTTGTCATCGATTATCCATGCCCATGTCGGCGAGCTATTCCCGGGTATGGAGGTCAAGGGCTGTTATCAGTTCCGGGTAACCCGTAACAGCGACCTCTTCGTCGACGAGGAAGAGGTGGACGACCTGATGAACGCCCTCGAAGGCGAACTGCAGGGGCGTAACTGGGGCGATGCGGTACGCCTGGAGGTGGCGGATAACTGCCCTGAGGAAATGACCCAGTTCCTTATGGAGCAGTTCAAGGTCGGCACCATCGACCTCTATCAGGTGAATGGTCCGGTGAACCTGCACCGCTTGGCCGAAATCCCGAGCATGGTCAGTCGTTCCGATCTCGAGTTCTCGTCCTTCCAGCCGGCCTTGCCCAAAGCGCTGAGCAAGCAGAACAACCTCTTCGATGCCCTGCGCCACGACGAGATCCTCTTGCACCACCCCTTCGAGTCCTTCGTGCCGGTCGTCGACTTTGTCCGGCAAGCGGCAGCCGACCCCAACGTCCTGGCGATCAAGCAGACCCTCTACCGGACCAGCTCGGACTACGCCCTGCCGAACGCCCTGATGGATGCCGCCCGTGCCGGCAAGGAAGTCACGGTGGTCATCGAGCTAAGAGCCCGCTTCGACGAAGAAGCCAATATCGAGCTGGCCAACAAGCTGCAGGAGGCCGGAGCCTACGTGCTCTACGGCGTCGTCGGCTTTAAGACCCATGCAAAGATGACCCTGGTGCTGCGCCGAGAAGACGGCGAACTCAAACGTTATGTGCACCTTGGCACCGGCAACTACCACGCTCGCACCGCTCGCCTCTACACCGATTATGGGCTTTTGACCTATGACCAGGTTCTCGGCGATGACGTGGACCTCGTGTTCCAACAGCTGACCGGACTCGGCAAATCGATGCAGCTGCGCAAGGTCCTGCAATCGCCCTTTACCCTGCGAAAGACACTGATCGCCAAGATCGAAGCCGAGGCCGAACGGGCTCGGCGGGGCGAAGCCGCACGCATTATCTGCAAGTGCAACGCGATTACCGAGCCAGGGGTGATGCGCGCCCTTTTCCGCGCTTCCCAGGCCGGCGTCGAAATCGACCTGATCGTCCGTGGTATTTGCTGTCTGCGACCCGGGATCCCAGGCGTCAGCGAGAATATCCGCGTCCGCTCCATCGTCGGTCGCTTCTTGGAGCACACCCGCATCTATTACTTCCTGAACGGGGGCGCCGAGGAAATCTGGCTCGCCTCGGCCGACCTAATGGACCGCAACCTCAAGCGCCGCGTCGAGACCTGCTTCCCGATTCAGAAGCCCAAGCTACGAAAAAAGGTCTTCCGCGAAGGGCTGCAGATCTACCTCGAAGACAACTGCCGGGCCTGGATCCTGCAGCCCGATGGCAGCTATGAGCGGGCGCGGCCAGCGGAAGGCGAAGAGCCCCGAGTGGCGCAGACGGAGCTGCTTCGCTCGATCTCCAACTGGGAACACTAGCCGGCGCCCTGCTGGCTGGTCGCCCAGCTAGGCCAAAACCAGCTCGAAGTCCTGCTTGCGCAGCTTCCGCGCCTCGCGGGAGAGATCGGCAATGGTCAGGGCGCGAGCGGCGCGCCACTCTGCATCGAAACTCAGGCGCAAGCCCTTGGCTGTGACCTCAATACCGATGCGATCGACATCGATCTGCTCACGGCTCCTATGCAGCAAGAAGGCCAGCCGCAGCAGGATGATAAGACGCAGTACCCTGGGGCGGTCACGATTGGCGATGCCCTCGAGGATCTCGGAACGCAGGGTGCGCCGATGCGAACCGATCAATACCGCCAGAACCTCCTGCTCCTGGCGGGAAAAGCCCGGCATATCCGAGTGGGAAATGATGTAGGCCCCATGCTTGTGGTAGCCCGGGTGTGCAATGCCGAGTCCGATTTCATGGAGTTCTGCCGCCCAGTGCAACCACTGACGCTCTTCCGGGTCATCGAGTCCCCAGTGACTTCGAACCACCTCCCAGAGGCGCTCGGCCGTGCGCGCCACTCTCTGGCCTTGGGCGACGTCGACCCGGAAGCGTTGCAGCAGTTCTCGGATGCTGTGTGCTCGCGGGTCCTGCTGCTGCCAGCGCTTGGCTAGGTCGTAGAGCAGGCCTTCGCGCAGGGCTCCTCCCGCGATCTCGACCTCCTCAAACCCGAGGTCCTCGCAGAGCGCCAAGAGGATTGCCAGCCCCCCAGGAAGCACGGGTCGGCGTTGCTTCGAGAGCCCGGGAAGCTGAAGGTTCTCTAGCTGGCCCACATCGATCAGTCGTTTTCGCAGGGCGGTGAGCCCTTCGAAGGTGATGCTGCCAGCGCCCAGCCCCGAGACCTCAAGGATCTGTCCGATGCTGCGCACCGTGCCCGATGCCCCGAGCACCCGCGAAGGCCGCGATTTGCCAAAGCGAGGCACCAGGGGGCGAAGCTCCAGTCGAGCCCTGAGCACCGCTGCGTCGAAATGGGCGGCGCTGAGCTGGCCGCCGGGGAAGAACTTCTCGGAGAAGCCCACGCAGCCCATGTTGGCGCTTTCGAGGACCTGCGGCTTCATACCCAGCCCCCGAACGATTTCGGTCGAGCCGCCGCCAATGTCAAAGACCAGCCGCTCTTCTTCCGTCTGCCCCATATCGCGGCAAACCCCGAGGTAGACCAGACGCGCTTCCTCACGTCCGCTGACGATCTCGATGCCATGGCCGAGGACGCGTTGGGCTTCGGCGAGGAAAAGATCCGCCTGCTTGGCCCGGCGCAGGGCGCTGGTCCCAACTGCCCGCACTGAGTGCTCCGCAAAGCCACGCACCCGCTCGCCAAAACGTATGAGGCAATCAAGGGCCCTTCGCTCGGCTTCCGGGCTTAGCCCTTTGCCGCGGGACAAGCCCTCCGCCAGTCGTACCGGCTCCTTGATGCGATCCAAGACTTCGAAGCGGTCGACGCCGACGCGGCGCTCCACAATCATGTGGAAGCTGTTCGAACCTAGGTCGATGGCGGCAAAGTGTTCGCTGCGGCGATCGGGGATCAGGGGGCTTTGCTCGGGACGGCTCATGCGCCTCGCTTCTCCATCAGCGGCATGGGGCTACGGCAGCTAAGATGGCGAGGATGCCAACAAGAAGCCTCTATGCAAGCCAGGAGCCGAGGCTAGCCAAGTAGCGAAGCAAGAAGCTAGCGAAGCTGCCGGAGGAACTCGGCCTTGGCCTCGTGCACGACAGCGAGGATGCGGTCAAGCAGGGGCAGGCTCTGCGAGAGATCCCCCAAGCGCCCAGCGCTCTCAAGCTCGAAGGCGAGTTCTTGCCCTTCACGTGCCGCGACCTGGGCAAGGCTGCCCTTGATGCGATGGGCCTCCTGCCAAACCGCTTCGGCGTTCTGGCTGTGCACGGCTTCGCTCAGTTCGCTGATCTGTCGATCCACGTGTTCCAAGAACAACTGCGCAATCGCCTCAATGAGCTCTCGGTCCCCGCCAAAGCGCTCCTCGAGATCAGACCAATCGATGACACCGGAACTCTTCATGGCCAAGCCTCGGGCCGAAGTCGGGCCTCCTCTTGAACGCAGGGAAGGCCTCGTTGGGCACCCCCTCCAGCATCGGCCGTTCCGAACTCTCCCTTGAGTAGCCAGGGGCTCGGCGAGGCCGTTCTCGCTCGCCGGGAGGACTTGCCAGTCCCTATCCCGAACTGCGAAAGCGTTCCTGAGGCCCTCCTTTCCTCGGCAGTTTCCCGGCGCATGGAAAGCCCCGCACCGAGCGCCGCCTTGCGTCGCGGGCGAATACCGCCGCCTTGCTTCTACGCGCCTGGCTCGCAAGGATTCCTGCCCCGCAAGCCACCATTGGAGGGCCGAGATGAAGAAAGACGAACTACGCAGCGCTGTGGAGGCCCTGGTGCCGGAGCTTCAGGGCATCGACCTCAGCGCTGCGGACGCCGCGGCCCAGATCGAAGCCCGCCTACCGTTCGCTAGCGAGCAGGTCCAAGAGATCGGTCGCTTGTTCGAAGCAGCCGACGTCGAGGGCGAGCTGATGACCGGCAAGGCCGGAAGCCTTCGCTATGGTCGCCTGGCCAAGGACCTGGGCGGTTTCTCGGTGGACGCCGTCTGGATGGACGGACCCGGCCCCCTGCACAAGCACCCTGGCGGCGAAATCGACCTTTGCTTTCGCAGCGAGGGAGAGGGCCGCTTCGATGGTCAGGAGCCCGGCTGGACGGTCTACGGGCCCGACTCGCAGCACGTGCCAACGGTCCGCAATGGCGCGATGCGCATCCTCTACTTCCTCCCCGGTGGCCTCATCGAATTCCTGGGGGGCTAATGCTTGCCGAGCTTCTTTATCCGCGTATCGATCCCGTCTTGCTGGAGCTCTTCGGGCCCCTGGCGATTCGCTGGTATGGCCTGAGCTACTTGCTCGCCTTCCTGGCCGGGGCCTGGGTGCTGCGGCGCCTGAGCGCGCGCGGCTTCCTCACCCTCGACGCCAACGGCATCAGCGACTTCATGGTCTGGTCGGTGGCCGGCGTCCTGCTCGGAGGCCGCATCGGTTGGGTCATCGTCTACGGCCACGAGCAGATCCATGGGATCGCCGACATCTTCCAAGTGTGGAAAGGCGGCATGTCCTTCCACGGCGGATTGATCGGAATGGCCATCTGCTTCTTCTGGTTCGCCAAACGTCGAGGGATCTCGGGATGGCGAATGGCGGACGCGGGGGCGATTGCCGCGGCACCGGGCATCTTCGCCGTGCGTATGGCCAATTTTCTGAACGGCGAGCTCTATGGCCGAATCACCGACCAAAGCGTGCCCTGGGCCATGCGCTTCCCCAGCGACCCGGTGGCCACGCGGCTCTTGTCGGTGCGCGGGCTCGCCACTCGCGAGAAGGAGCTGCGCATCCTCGAAGCCTACGACAACGGCTCCTGGGCCCAGCTCCGCCAGCAAGTGCCGCTGCGTCACCCCTCGCAGCTCTACGAGGCCTTCGCCGAAGGGATCTTGCTGGGTTTGACTCTGTGGCTGTTGCTAAGGCTCACCCGCGGCAAGGAGCTGGCGGCGGGCAGCTACGCCGCGATCTTTGCGATTTTCTATGGCGCGGTTCGCTTCGTCATCGAGTTCTACCGCCAGCCTGACGCTCAGTTCCGCGGGCCGGATGACAAGCTCGGCACCGTGCTCGGTCCCTTCTCCATGGGCCAGGTGCTCTGCGCCGGGATGATCCTGGGCGGCCTCTTCATTTGGTTCTTTCTGCGCAAGAAAGAGCAGCCAGAGTCCAAGGCGGCGGCCTAGTGGAACGACTCGACAAGCGATTCGACGAACGACCTACCCGTCGAGCTTCTCGACGCGGCGCCTTCCGGGCTTGACGACACGGCGCTGCAGGCTGCGGCTGTCCTCGACCTCTAGGCGCAGCTGCCGGCCGCGGCCCTCGACCTTAGCGACCCGGCCCAACCACTTGCCGTCGACCCGGACCCAGTCGTCGCGGGCGAAGCCGGGAGCATCCTCTCGCGGCTCCCCCAGCGACTGCTTGCGCTTGGCAAAGGACTGCTGCAGCCAGACCTCGCTGTCTGCGCAGACATCACAGAGCCCGCAGGGCTCGCCGAGTTCGAGCCCGAAGTGCTCTTCGAGGCGCTGCTGGCGGCATCGCTCGCGCTCCCGCACGTGCTGCAAGACCCCGAGCAAGGCTCCCAAATCGGCGCGGAGTTTCTCGTCAGTGCCAAGCGCGGGAGGAAGCTCCTGCGATTCCAGCGAACGCACCACGCGCAGGTCGTGGCGCTCGAAGCTGCCCTCCAAGACGCCGAGGCTCTCCAGCCAGCGCAGGACCAGTTCGCTGCGGCGATCGCCCCGCTGCTTGACCAGGAGCTCGGCCTTGAGGTCCTCGATCTCCTTGCAGGCGACCCGCTCTCCCCAGCCGAGCAGGACCTCGTACACGTCGCGATAAAAGCTCCGCTTCGGATTGGCCCAGTTCACGAAGTTCTGCTGCACCGCCAGGTCTTCTTCGAAGTAGAGCAGCTCGCAAAAAGCCGGGCGGCCATCCCGCCCAGCGCGGCCCAGCTCCTGGCTCCAGGCTTCGAGGCTGCCAGGGATCTGGGCATGCAGGACAAAGCGCAGATCCGCCTTGTCGACCCCCATGCCAAAGGCAGGGGTGGCCAGCATGACCGCGCCTTCATCGGCGAAGAAACGCTCCTGCATCTCATGCCGCTCCTCCGTCGAGAGCTTGCTGTGATAGACGAGGAAGCGATGGCCACGGCGCAGCAGCTCTTGGTGGAACTTCTCCAGCTCCCTGATCAGAGCGAAGTAGATGATGCCCGAGCCCTCCATGCTCTCGATGCGGCGCAGCAAGTGCTCTACGCGCTGCTCACGGCTCTCCAGCTCCTGCGCCGCGAGGAAGAGATTGGGCCGACGAATCCCGGAGCGAAGCAGGGCGGGGTCTCTGAGTTCCAGCTGCCTGACAACGTCGTTCATCACCTCCTGGGTCGCCGTTGCCGTCAGGGCCATGGTCGGAGGATCACCGAGCAGGGCGCGCGCCTTGCGCAACCGCGAGTATTCCGGCCGAAAGTCATGGCCCCAGGCGCTTATGCAATGGGCCTCATCAATGGCCAAGCGGCTGACCTGCAGGCGCGAGGCCAGCTGGGCAAAGCCCGGACTACGAAAGCGCTCCGGCGTCACATAGAGCAGGTCCAATTCACCGCGCTCAGCCTCAGCGAGGAAGCTCTCGCGCTCGGCCGCCGTCTGCAAACTGTGCACACAGCGCGCGCGAACCCCCTTGGCCCGCAGCCCATCCACCTGGTCCTTCATCAACGCAATCAGCGGAGAAATCACCAGAGTCAGGCCCTCAAGCAGCAGCGCCGGTAGCTGGAAGACCAGCGACTTGCCCATGCCCGTGGGCATGGTGACAAAGCCATCGCGGCCAGCAAGGACAGCGTCCAAAGCCTTTGCCTGCAGCCCGCGCCATTGCTCGACGCCAAAAAGGCGCCGCGCGGCATCCAGGAGTTCCGGGCTATCACTTTGCAGCTTCTTCATGGCGTGTAACGAGCCGTGTATCGAATCTAGGCACTCTGCCCGCCAAAGCTACGAGAGGCGCAAGCAGCCTATAGAAGCTATAGAAAAGGGCCCGCGAGTGACAGAGTGCAGAATTCCCCGCCCTCAGCTGGGCCAGAAAACGCAGGCGCGAACAGGCATCGATCTATTCTTCGGGGGGGGACTTCCCACCAACAGTCAATAGCGAAATCGGCGGGTAGCCGGACCCGCCGCCGTCTTCATCAGGCTGCGGTCTTTGCCTGGCGAGGTTGA